>Ga0209491_10000332_pt1 | contig 93725 bp, 67 predicted proteins | sample BON02_FD_187213 | JGI IMG/M metagenome (GOLD analysis project Ga0209491, IMG submission 187213) | Freshwater microbial communities from Lake Bonney liftoff mats and glacier meltwater in Antarctica - BON-02 (SPAdes) (version 2) | ecosystem: Environmental > Aquatic > Freshwater > Ice > Glacier...
AACCAAATCAGCCACGGCCTCGGGATCAACCTTGGCCAGGGCAATGAGTTCTTCTCGGGTGGGACGCTGCACGGGGATTCCTACGGAGACCGGATACTTAAACTTTCTTAAGGACCTGAATAGTTACGGAGGAGGACTGTTTTCTTCATGGGTTTTGAGAGTGGCAGGGGCGCGGGGATGTTGTGTAAATCTTGCGTAAAACGTTTTGAGGCGGGGAGGCGCTGTTTCTTGTTATTTCTCGATAGCTTTGAATCTTAGAAATTTGCGGGGATGGTCGACGGGGGTGCGAACGGCGAACCAGCGGTCGCCCAGATTGATCGTGGGCACATCCACCCAGGTCTTGCCATCAATCGAAACTTCTCCTCCATGTGTCATGAATCCAGGTTCGAGGGACGCTGCTTGCGATCCGAGGCGGTATCGTAGTTCTAAAAAGTCATTCAATTTCACTAAAGTCGGGCGATTTGACGAAGCGCGATCCCAAGGCAGTTTGATTTTTGGATCCATGCCGAAAAGATAACGCTCGAAATTGGTCACTTCATCACGAAGAACACTGCTATTTCTCTGCAGTGAGTCTGCGGTGATTTCGGGATAGTAATTTGAGAATTGTTCTAAGTGGTAACGCCAGGTGTCCACCCAGAGGTCGAAGCCTCGATATGGGGAGATACTGATCCCGTAGGTGTTAAAAATCGAATCGGTGAAGAAGATGAGGTAGTAGGCGCGGTTGGCTTCGACAGAGAAACGGAAACTGGACTGGGTGTCGTCGTCATCGTCGATGGCAACGGCCAGTTGCTCCCGGATTCCAGCCTCGTTCATCGTAAATAAACCAATGCCATCATCATTATTCCCTGCCAGCAAGGTCTGGCCCTCGAAGACGTAGGTGCCGCTTACTGGGGGAGTCCACTCGAGCCAAATGGAGCCATTGCAGTCACGACAGGGGGTGATTTCTTGATCGGTCCATGTGGCCCCCGTTCCAATCCCTTCATATCGAACGCTGGTTTGACCTGGCAGAATGATTCGGTTTTCAAAGCGATCTCCCGGGGAGCGGATGAATTTTGCGACCCTTAGCTCGACAGCGCTATTCCATGGGTAGCGAGAGGAAGGAGGCGTCGGGACTTTTTGATGAACGGCGATGAGGTAGGATTGAAGAGCTTCTGCCTCGAATACAATGTCGCCGTCACCGAAACCGAAGCTATCTACTAATAATGGGATCAGCTCGTTGAGCGGAGTCTGTGGAGTTCCTTGGTAGACGGAGATTTGTTGTCCTTTTGTGGAGAGATGGATGGTTGAGGTCAATGGCGCGGTCCAGTGCCACCAAGCGTTTTTTCCTTCAGGTTCTCCGGGTTCCGAACTGGCGGTCATGAGGCTTCCGCGGGAAACGGCAGGAAGTTGGTTTTCAAGATCGATGGCATTACTCCGAAGGTTGTTCTGCGTAGGGGAACCCTCTCGAATCATCACTGAAACCGGTCGTTCATTTACCTCGAGGTATCGGAAGTGAAAAGTATCTCCTTCTTCGGCGAGAAATGCCAAAGGACCACGGGTGGGTTCGTCAAAATATCGTTGAAGGGAATTGAGTTCGTCCCCCGAAAATCTCTCTACTCTCCGGATAGGTCTTGTTGTTGAACCGCAAAGGCGAGGGCTGCGACGTTCGGCTCTGGTCCAATGCGGTAGGATCCACCGGTGAGGGGAGTCCAGGTCCATTGATTGGGATGAGGTGGGTCAGAGAAATTTGTGCCTTCAAATGAAAATGAGTCAATGGACCCCATTTCAATTGGAGTCCCGGGAGGTATCCCCAGCTCGGGCTGAAAAAGAATGAAGCGTTCGCTACTTCCGCTGTTAGCAGTGTCGTGGCCGGTGACGATGAAGTAAGAGGAGCCAGCCTGCGCGGAGAAGTGTTCCACGTCATCATTGACTTCGGCCAACTTTGTGAGGATTCCATCATCTCCGAGTTTGTAGAGGACGGCGTAGTTAGGGCTGTTCGAGAGTCTGCGGAGGCTTGTAATCGCAGCCATCCCGTCGAGTGGAGCGGTCCACTTCCACCACGTTGTTTTTCTGAGTATTCGGTCAGGTCCACCTCCTAGGTGAGGAAGTTCACCGGTCTCGCGCCCGGCATTCAGAGTGACGTTGTCGATGGAGTGGGGACCTCTACCTGTCAGGATGGTGGCGTCGGCAAGGTCGTCATTCCGTGGCACTGCTCGGTCAGAAGTGATCCTGAGTTTGAATTGGGCCGGGGCGTCGTTTCCTCCGACAGGATGGAGGACGCAGATTTGATACTCTGTTCCCCCTGTTACTTCTATCGACAAAGGAGAACCACTGTTTCCATGCACATTAAAGACAGAGATTTCTGACTTTTTTTCCAACATTGTGAGCTGGTCTCCCTCGTAGATGACAATACGCGATCCGTAGGCTTGATTGTTCGGGTTAAGGACTGTGAGACCGAGGCTTGTGTCTTGAGTAGGGTTGAGGGACCACCAGATTGAGCCTGTCGAAGTTAATCTTGCAGGGCGAGGCTCATCAGCCTCCATAGACGATCCATGGGTCTCAACCTGTAGCTCATCGTCGAAAGGTTCATCCAATTGGGTGCGGTTTTCAAACAGGTCATTTGCTGCAGGATTATCGGTTTTTTCCAAAGTAAAGGAGAAGGGTTTGGCGTCATCAAAAAATCGGGTAGCAATCGCAATTTGGAGAGATTCCTGCGCTTCTGCGAAAAATGGGAGAGTGGTGGGTTCGCCCGGCAAGGGTCGCCAAGCTCGGGCCAAGGCAATGAGCTTTTCGAGTTTCGAGCCTCGATAGATTGCCAGATCCAGGGGTGATGAGGAGTGAATGTTGATTCGATACCAACCGTCCTCCGGGGCGGACCAAGTAAACCAACGTGATCTCGTTGTGTTCTGGCTTGGGATGGCAAAATGGCCGGGTTCGAAAGGTTCGATGCTTGCTTCGGAAAGACTTGCTTCGAAGGAGATGGCGGGGTTTGCCCCAAGATCGTTCCGGTCTGCGAAGTTGTCATTTGCGACCGAAGGAAGGATGAGATTGATGATCGTGAGAAAGATGACGATGGTTTTCATGAACAGGGTGTCTTTTTGATGGGGGATGGGGAGGAGAGGCTTTGTGACCGGGACGGTCACGCTACTAGAGTTCGGCGAGTTCTTCGACGAAGCCGGCGGAGAGGATGGGGAAGCGACACCAGGTTTTGGGGTCGAGGTTTTGGTCATCGACGTGGAAGGTGACGGCGTAGCGTTCGCGTTTCCATTGGTTGCGGCACCAGAGTTTGAAGAACTTGATGGTCCACCCTTTGAGTTCGTCTTCGGAGTATTCCGGGTAGATGACGCGGACGACTTTGAGGACGTCGGTGGGGCCTTTTTTGTCGCGAATGGCGGCCCGCTCGATGGTGTCGAGGACTTCGTAGGGCATGAGGTCGGCTTCGTCGGTTTGTTTGTCGGCCTTGGGCCGGAGTTCGGCGGTGGGGTTTTGGAGGTTGATGACGGAGAGGGCGGGGATGGGGCCGGTTTCGGGGAGTCCGGTGGTTTCCAGCCAGCGGAGCCATTGGCGGAGGTAGTGTTTATCGATGCCGGCGATGGGGCTGAGGCCGCCGGAGGTGTCGCCGTCCATGGTGGCGTAGCCGACGGCGGCCTCGGAGCGGTTGCTGGTGGCAAGAAGGAGGGAGTTGCGGAGGTTGGCCATCATCCAGATGCCGGGAGCGCGGACGCGGGACTGGATGTTTTGGCGGGTGATGTCGTCTTCTTCCCACGAGAGTGAGCGACCAATTACGGCTTCGATCGTACTTTCGTAGGTTTCGACGAGGGCATCGACTTCCCACTCGGCGTAGTCGCAGTTGAGGGCTTCGGCGACGGCACGGGCGGCCTTGCGGGTGACTTCGCCGCTGTTTTTCGTGCCCTGGTAGGCGCAGAAGAGGAGGGTCTTCATCCAGTCGGCGGTGTCATCGGGAAGGTCGAGATGGGGAAGGCGTTTGCGGATCCTTTCTTCGCCGAGTTGGGCGAGGGCAAGATCGAGCATGATCTTGGCGAAGCAGGAAACGGCGGCCGAGTCGGCGCCACCGCTAAGGGAGACGACGAAGCCGTTGGACCAGCTTTTGCGAAGGTAGTCGAAGTAAGCGAGGGCCATCGCGCGGGTAAATTCTTCGTCCTTGGACATGGGCGGGACGGGTTCGTGGCCGGTCCAGTTGTGGACTTCGGGCCAGGTGAAGGGGACGATGATTTCGGACCATCCTTCGACGTTGATTTCGCGGCTGACGGTGCGGGCCTGGTGGAGACGGTTGCGTTCGATATCGACGGCTTTGGTGGCGAGGGTGACTTCCTGGAACGAGAGGCGGGGTCCTTCGGCCACGATTTGGCCGGCCGAGGCGATGAGGCCGCCGCCGTCGTAGATGGCGCGACCGGCTTCGTTCCCGAGGAGGTTGGCGTAGACGTAAACGGCACCGAAGGCGCGGGAGCCTTCGACTACGAATTGCTCACGGACTTCTTGTTTGCCGAAGGCGAAGTGGCTGGCGCTGGGATTGAGGATAACATCGACTCCGCTGCCCGCGAAGTGGCGGCCGGGGCGGTCGGCGACCCAGGCGTCTTCGCAGACTTCGAGGCCAATGCGGATGCCGCCTACTTTGAAAATGGGATCGCCGATGGGGAGGAGGTCGTCGCCGAATTCGTCTTCGACAATGACGCCCTCGGGCCAGGCGTGGAACCAGCGGGGTTCGTAGTGGAGGCCATCGCCTGCGAGGTTTTTCTTGGCGACGAGACCGATGATCTTGCCATCGATGAGGACGGCGACGGCGTCGTAGACGGCATTTTTGACCCAGACTGGAAGGCCAACGGCCACGACCATGCCCTGGGTTTCGGGGGCGATCAGGGTGAGGCTGGTCCAGGCGCGTTCGGCGACTTCGTGCGAGAGGAATTGGTCTTCGCAACCGTAGCCGGTGATGGCGAGTTCGGGGAGGCAGAGGACGGTGACGTGGGCTTCGCGGGCTTCGGAGATGCACTGGAGGATGCGGCGGCGGTTGCCGCTCCAGTCCATGGGGATTTGGTTGAGGCAGCCCGCGCCTACTCGGATGGTGTCGCTCATGACGGGGGGTATTTTAGCTATTCTACAGGAAAAACCAACTGCCAAGACGGAAAAGCACCCGGTCAAGCGGGTGCCGGAGGCTTTTGACTGCGGTGAGGATCGCCGCTTTGAATCGGATAGCAGGGCGTAACGGCTCGGGTTCCGGTTCAAAGCTCCGATCCTCGGAGCAGTCAAAAGGCTTCGCCGCACGACTGCCGGACTGCTTCGTGGCGACAAGGGGAAGCTCGCTCAGGGCCCTGGAATATGCCTTGGACCGAGCGCAATTCTGCCAAGGCGGTTTTGAGCTATTTGAGATCCCAGCCGTGGATGGTGACGAGGGTGCGGGGCATTTTGAGGAGGACGCGGGCTTCTTGTTGTTTGATTTTCATCTCGCGGTACATGTCGCGGGACTGCTCGTAGTCGTCCTTGGCTTGATTGTAGTTGTGCTGTTTCAAGGAAAGTTCAACGGCAATGTTTTGCTTGCTGTCGACGATTTCGCGCATCTTTTCAACTTGCCGTTTAATCATCTGGAGTTTGGTATCGAGAATCTGTTTGAGGGTGACGACCTCGGCTTGGGCGTGTTCCAGTTCGCGACTGGCTTTCTGTTGGAGGTCGATGATGGTGGGGTGATCTTCGACCAGACCGGAATCCAGTTTTGCTTGGACTTGGTTTGAGAACTCCCGGAATGATTGATAATAATGGGTGACTTGGTTTTCGGGGAGCTCTAAACCCGCCGCCATTCGGACGATGTCCTCATTGGGAGTGTTCATCACCTTTTGAATCGAGATCGCGAGCTGGTCGTGTTGGATTTCGTAGTCATCCAATTTTTTTTGAGCCCAGTGGTATATTTCCTCCTCGGTGGCTCCGATCAGAATTTGGGGAAGATCATCGAAATAAGGAAGGCCGTATGACTGAATCAGGACGGTGAGTTCTTTGCGGTGTTCTTGGACGAGATCGCCTTGCAAGATGAGTTCTTCGTCGAGGGCTTTGAGTGAGGCGTTGGCCTTTTGAAGTTCCAGTTTGTTGCGGTGGGCGATGTAGGCGTGGATGACGGACTCGGCGATGCGTTTGGTCATGGATTGGTCGTCGTGATAGGCGCTGAGTTTGATGAGGTCGGTGTCGGCGATGGGTTCGATCCAGAGAGTCTTTTTGATGGTTTCGGGATCAATCCCGGCTTCTTTTGCGGCTTCTGCGATGACCTCGTTCGCGGAGATGATGGCGATTTGGTTGCGGAGGAAATTTTTGGAAGGGGTTTTCGAGGCGTCGGGTTGGTAGGGGAGGGTGGAGTGGATTTCCAGGGTGGCGGTGCTGTGGTGGTGGGCTTCGGGTTTTTCTCTGGCGTTTTGGGTGGATGGTGAGTCGGGGGACTCGCAGGAAGGGCTGGCGAGGGCGAGCGCTCCGAGGAGGGTGAGGAGGTAGGGTTTTGTGGACATGGCTTTGGGCTTGGTTGCTTGAGGTTGGGAATTGTTCGAATAAAGATCAATTCCAGGAAGGGGTAAGATGTCATTGGTATCGGCTCCGGGGGATTTTTCGAGATGGAAATTGGAGGGGGCGGAGTTTTTTGGGGTGGATGGGGATTTGCTTGGGGGTGCTTGGGGGCGGGGAACACAAGCGGGATGTGTTGTGCTACTGGTGGATGGAGACGGGACCTTCCGATATTCGCAGCGATCCTCTCTTTTTGACGTCGTGCGGGTTTTTGTGAGGTCGCCGACGAAAGGGAGCGTCATTGTGAGCTACCCACCACCCTTTGTAGGGGCGGATCACGCTTGCCAGCGGGGGTGGGATTGGTGAGTTTTTGGTATGGAAAAGCGACGACTTGGAACGAGCGGGATTGTGGTGAGTGAGATCTGTATGGGGACGATGACCTTCGGGACCCAGGCGGATCAGGAGGAGAGCTTTCGGATTATGGATGAGTCGGTGGAGGCGGGGATTGATTTCTTCGACACCGCCGAGGTGTATCCGGTGCCGCCTTCGGAGGAGTTGGCGGGTCTGACCGAGAAGTGGGTCGGGGAGTGGTTGAAGGGGAAGCCGCGGGAGTCGGTCATTATTGCTTCGAAGATTGCGGGGGCGGCGCATGGTTGGTTTTGCCCGCCGATTCGCCATGGCAAGGCGGCGCTCGACCGGGTGCATTTGCGCAAGGCGCTGGAGGGAAGTCTTCGTCGGCTCGGAACGGATTACCTGGACCTTTATCAGATTCACTGGCCGGATCACGGGATGCGGGCGGCGGATACCCTGGAGGTGCTTGATGAGTTCGTGAAGGAGGGGAAGGTGCGGGCGATCGGGCTGAGCAATGACAATCCCTATGGAGTGATGAAGAGTCTGGCGACGAGTGAGCTGGAAGGGTTCACGAGGATCGACACGGTACAGAATAATTTTTCGCTGAATAATCGTCGGGACGAGGATGAGCTGGCGGAGTGTTTGCAGCGCGAGAAGGTGAGTTTGCTGCCTTATAGTCCGCTGGCGGGCGGGGTTCTGACCGGGAAATATAACGACGGGGTTCCAGAGGGAGCGCGTTTTTCGGAGTACCTTACGAGTGGTGGGCCGCGTCAGAAGGCGATGGCGGGCCGGTTCGTGAATGAGAAATCGTTGGCGTCGACGAGACGATTCGGGGATATTGCAAAGGGACTGGGAATTGATGTCACGACTTTGGCGACGGCGTGGAGCAAGCAGCATGATTTTGTTGCTGCGACCATTGTCGGGGTGAGCAAGGTACAACAGATGGAGCCTATTCTCGCGGCGGCGGGTTTGGTGTTGGACGATGATACTCTTTCAAGGATCGATGCAGTCAGCAAAGAGATCCTTTATCCGATGGGTTAGGTTTCGGCAACACCTCAAAGCAAAACTGCCAGGAATCCTGAGGGGATTCCTGGCAGTCTGAAGTGATTCGGAGCGAGGTCTCCCGAAAAAACCTACGGTAAGACTTCGATGCGATAGAATTTTTCGTCGGCCCCCGAGGTGGCCAGAACGAAGGTGCCGTTGCCATTTTCATCGGTCGTCAGACTTCCGGTGATTGTCGCCTCGTCCGTTTCGGAATCCACTGCGATTGACGTGATGCACTCACCGCTTTTAGGCGACGTCGTGAAAGTTGGTGCGATGTTGCTTCTTTGGCTTGATCGATCAGGGACAATTCCTCTTGCGGAATTGTTGCGTGCAACTATCGTTGTGGTGTGAGCATTTCATCGCGTGATCAGCAGAGAGTTTTGGGTCGAAAGCCCGAGGGGATGGCGGCGTGTCTTTTGGCATTTGAGCAGGATGGCGGGATTGCACGGGGTGCTTTTGAGGATGCGGTTTGCCGGACCGAGGAGGCCGGGCTGAAATGCGCGGTCAACATGGACACCGGGTATGCCAACTATTTGACCGGCGAGGAGCGCGATGGCGTGTTGGATTGGACGCGCGGAGCGTTGGGCGGGGGAAAGCCTTTTGTGGCAGGTGTTTTTGTGGAGGGTTTGGAAGGGGATTTGTTGGATCTTTATCGTCGTGGTGCGGATGCGATTGCGGAGCGCGGAGGCACGCCCATTGTTTTTCAGACGACGAGGTTTCATGATTGGCCCGCTGAGAAGATCATCGAGCTTTACGCTGCGATTTGTGAGCCTTACGAGTCGGTGCTGGGCTTTGAGTTGGGAAAAATGTTCGCGCCCAACGGGATGATTTATTCCGAGGAGGTGATCCGCGGATTGATGGCGATTCCCTCCTTGAAGGGCATCAAGCATTCTTCGCTGAGCCGGGGGGAGGAGCTCAAGAGGCTGGCCTTGCGCGATGAGATTCGCCCGGACTTTCGGATCTATACCGGGAACGATTTGGGCATCGATATGATTGAGTATGGCTCTGATTACCTGCTGGGCTTGGCGGCATTTTGTCCTGAGAAATTTGCGGAGCGGGACCGTCTTTGGGCCGAGGGTGATGAGGCTTACTATGAACTCAATGACGCGTTGCAGTATCTTGGGAACGTGGCATTCCGTGATGCTGTGTCGGCCTATAAGCACAGCTGCGCGGTATTCCAGCATCTCCTCGGGCGGATTCCCAGCAGCGAGCCGCATGCGAGGTGTCCGCGCCGCCCCGGGTGGGAGGTCGAGATGATGAAGGACTGCGCACAACGACTGGGGTACGACGTTTGATGAAAGAGAAGCCTAACAAGATCACGATGGAGCAGGTCGCGGAACTCGCCGGAGTTTCCAAGGCGACCGTCTCGCGGGTGCTCGGGGGTTCGTCCTTGATCGGGGATTCGGTTCGCGAGCAGGTTCAAAAGGTGGCGAAGGATCTCGGTTACATCCGGAGGAATCAGAAGCGGCATGCCCAACGATCAATTTTGACCATCAAGTTGGTCCTTCCTCCGGTGGCGAACCGGACGTCCCAGCTTTTTTACAGTCTGATGGATTTGGTCGATGGGTTGAGGGAGGGGCTTCAACCTTCGGCGGCCAATATCATCGTTGAGACCAGTGGTCCGGACTACCAGCCGTTTCGTCACAAAAAGGGGGGCGAGGCTGATGCTTTTGTCTTCGCCTTTCATCGGCCGGGTGCCGGGGTGCTCCACGCGATCAGCGAGCGAGAGGTTGCTTGTGTCGTTCTGAACCGGGTGGTGCGCGGGGTGCGCCAGGTCGTGAGTGATCATCGGCATGCTCTTGGTCTCATCGCGGAGCATCTCGCCGGGCGGGGGGTAAAGGGAACCTGTTGTTTCGTGGGGTATCAGGGGATTGAGGACGTGTTGCGGGCCCGTCTTCAGGGGTTTGAGGAGGGCTGTCAGCGTTCGGGGATTGCCTTTGATTCCGGATTGGATCTCTGGGTGGCCCCGAGTCCCCAGGAGATTACTCTCGCCGAAGTGAAAAGGTGGCTCGCTCACGGGGTGACGACCTTTGTGGGGGTGAACGATGTCGTGGGCGCCATTCTCTTGCAGCATCTTCGCGGCTTGGGGTTGGATGTTCCGGGGGATGTTCGGGTGACGGGATGCGACCGGGGTCCGGTGCGGGGGATTACTTTTCCGAGGCTCACGACGGTGGAGCTTTCGATGTTCAAGCTCGCCGAGTATGCGGGCGAGTCGTTGCAGCTGGAAATTGTGGAGCACAGCGAAGCCGCGCGGGCGATGCTTGTGAAAGGAACTCTCCTTGTGGGTGAATCGACTTAAAGCAAATCATGGATTATTCCGAACTGGCGATCCACACCTTCACGACCAAGCCGTGGACGATGAGCGAATGTATCGAGGGTTATGCCAAGCGCGGGATCGGTGGGATTTCGATTTGGCGGGAGACTCTGGAAGGCGAGGATTTGTGTTCGGTGGCGCAGCATCTCAAGGACGCCGGCTTGGAGGGGATTTCCCTGGTTCGGGGAGGGTTCTTTACTGGAAAGACCGCGAAGGAAAGAGCGGATGCCCTGGAGGTGAACCGTCAGGCGATCCGTGAGGCCGAGCTGCTGGAGTTGCCGTCGCTGGTCTTGGTCTGTGGCGCGACGGTGGGGCAGAATCCCCGGGAAAATTATGCCCAGATACGTGATGGGATTGGCGCGATCGCGGACGAGGCCGAGGCTCATGGCGTGCGCTTGTTGGTCGAGCCGCTCCATCCGGTTTATGCGGGAGACCGCTCCGGGATTTCGTCGCTGAAGGTTGCCAATGATCTTTGTGAAGAGCTGAATCATGGCAACGTGGGAATAGCCGTCGATGTCTACCATGTCTGGTGGGAGATGGATTTGGCGGAGCAGATTGGTCGGTGTGCGCAGGGTGGTTGGCTGGATGCTTATCATATTTGCGATTTCAAGCCCGGGCAGGAGCACCTTCTGTTAGATCGTGGGATCATGGGGGAAGGATGTGTGGACCTGGCGGGGATCGACCGCATGGTGGGGGAGTCCGGCTTTGACGGGCGGCGCGAGGTGGAAATCTTTTCCGCAAAATGGTGGGAGCGGGATCAGGATGAATTTCTCGATGAGATCCTGGCGGCTTACGACAAAATTTACCGAATACAATGAGCACAAAAACAATGGGTATTATCATGAATGGCGTCACGGGACGCATGGGAACCAACCAGCACCTCGTTCGCTCCATCCTCGCGATTCGCGAGCAGGGCGGAGTGACCCTGGAGGACGGCACCGTGATTATGCCGGATCCCATTTTGACGGGGCGCAATGAGGAGAAGCTCAAGGCGCTCGCCGGGAAGTATGGCGTTGAGAAATACACCACCGATCTCGATGCCGCTCTTGCGGATGACGCTTACCAGATTTTCTTCGATGCTTCGGGCACGCCTTACCGGGTCGGTTTTCTCGAACGGGCGATTGCGGCGGGGAAGCACATTTACTGTGAGAAGCCCACGGCGGTTGATCCCAAGGAGGCCTTCCGCATTGCCGGGGTCGCCGAGGCGGCCGGCGTGAAAAACGGGACGGTGCAGGACAAGCTTTGGCTGCCTGGGATTCAGGCGTTTTTGAAGCTGCGTGATGAGGGGTTCTTTGGCGAGATCCTCTCGGTGCGCGGTGAGTTTGGATACTGGGTTTTTTCCGGCCACGATGAAGACCAGCGGGCCCAGCGTCCGAGCTGGAATTATCGCGAGGAGGATGGCGGTGGAATCGTCATCGATATGCACTGCCACTGGCGTTATGTCATCGACAATCTTTTTGGTGAAATCACCGAGGTATTCACGCATGCCGCGACCCATCTGCCCGAGCGGGTGGGCGAGGATGGCCAGCCCTACAAGTGCACGGCGGACGACGCGGCCTATGCCTTGTTCAAGACCAAGACGGGGGTGCTGTGCCAGTTCAATTCATCCTGGGAGGTGCGCGTGCGTCGCGATGATCTCCTGACGATGCAGGTCGATGGCACCAAGGGGAGCGCGATTGTGGGGCTCCGCAAGTGCTGGGCGCAGAGCCTTGAGAACACGCCGCGGCCGGTGTGGAATCCTGATGTCGATAGCCCGATCGATTTTTACAAGGGGTGGGAGGTTGTGGACCCCGGTCCCTGTGACAATGCCTTCAAAATCCAGTGGGAAATGTTCCTGAAGCACGTCGCGCGCAACGAGGAATTTCCGTGGACTCTTCGCGAAGGAGCCAAGGGCGTGGCGCTTGCCGCCAAGTCTTGGGAGAGCCATAAAACGGGCGGCTGGGTGAAAGTTTAGTTTCGCTCTTGCACGCGCCCCTTGTTCCGGGACCGGCTGGACAGGCTGGTCCGAAGGCTAAAATGATATGCTGGGAATTCCCATCATCAGCGTCTTTCGCGAACTGGGTTGGTATGGAAGCGACGGGGAGTATTTGCTATCAGTCGATGAGAGCGGGGTCGGTCCCGGTGGTTCCGACCAGGCTTTCGAGGTAGCTGGCGTCGGACGCTTTTTCGAGCCGGGCTTTGGCAATTTTGAGCTTTGCGACAATGTCGAGTCGGTCGACCTGTCCTTCGTGGGAGCTGAGGTTGAGGAAGTCTTCGAGCGCGTCGATGTTCCGGCGGGCGAGTCTCTGATCGACGATCATTTTGGCGGCGAGGCGTTTTTGATACCAGTCAGAGGATAGCATGTTTTCGCGGGTGAAGAGTTTGCGGATTGCGGGATCGGTGATCGTTTTCCCTTCCCAGCTTCCTTCTGTCATGAGGTGGAGAAGGGCCTTGAGGGGCGGGCAGGCCACGTCGATGGAGCCATCGCCAAAGTAGTTGTCGGCGATTCGTTTCTGGGTCTCGACGATGTTGTCGATCCCGTCGATGAAGTCTTCTTCGGATTGTTCCTCGGGGTGGAGCATTTCGCTCGTGAAGACGGTATCGGGGGCCGAGAAAACGCGGCCGAAGAAGGTGGAGACGAAGCTGGTGGTGATGCGGTAGCCGAGGCGGCTGGCGTGGATGGTGCGGCCGTCTTTTTCGAAGTCATCGACTTTTTCGAGAAAGCCATTTTCGATGAGGAATTTGGGATCCCGCTCGCGAATATACATGCGGGACCAGATCTCGGGGATGAGGAGGGAGATGTCGTGATCGAAGCGATAGTTGCGGCCGATGTGTCCGGCGGCGGTGGAAAATCCCGGGTCGGCGGTGAGGAGGTAGCTCACGAGGGTGGCATTGAGATCGTGAATGGGGAGGAGGGCGTTGAAGGGTCCCTTGGTGAGGGCACCTTCGCTCCCTGCGCCGGTGGTGGAGGGACTCTTGCCGGTGAGGGAGGCGATGAAGTCCATGAAGAGTTCGGGGAGTTCCTGGTAGTGGAGCGGGCCGAAGACGGCGAGGGAGCGAATACCGGGCTCGGCCGGGTTGTTGCGTCGTCCCATGAGGACCGAGTTGACGGGCATGGGGACGGGGGCTTCGACGGGGAGGCGGCGGTAGAAGCGGGATCCGATTTGGGAGATGTAAACGCTGCGAGGGTCTTCGAGGTCGGGTCGGTTTTGGAGGTAGCGCGGATTTTTGGTGGGCTTGCCATCGACGATGCGGGGGAGGTGGGAGCTGATGACGTAGTCGGGATTTTTTTCGTCCTCGAGGTAGCTGATGAACATGTCCTGCATGGGTTGGGTGAATTGTTCAAAGCGGATGGCATCGCTGCGGAGCTTGGCGGCGTCGGCGCGGGCGATGGGTTCGTAGTTGGAGAAGAAAGTTCCGCCGTGGCTGAAATCGAGTTCGGTCTGCTTGTCGTAGCCACGAATGACGGCGTCGTCGGGACGTTGGAAGAGGCGGTATTCGCAGTTGCGGGCGAATTTCAGCGAGGGTTGCACGAGGTCCGGGTGGAGGCCGGAAACGAGAGCGGCTGGAATGACGGTTGAGGCGGTGATGTCGTCCTCGGTTTGGATTTTTTTGGCGGGTGAGAAGTCTTTGCGAAGGCCAAAGGTGCGCCAGGTGCCGTCGGGTTCAAAGCCGACGCGGAGGTATTGCGAGAGGAGGCGCTGGCGATCGTAGATGAGTTCGTTGCCGGCGCGGCCGTTGATGAGATCGACGCTGAAGCGGGCGGCCCAGTTGGGATCGTGAGCCCAGCTGGCTTTGTAGAGTCGCTTGATGATAAAGACGAGATCGCGGACGGGGCGGGTGATGGTGGAGAGCCACTCGTTGTAGGCGTCGGTATAAGCCGGGTTGTGGGTGAAGAGGCGAATGACCGACCCGAGGGAGCGTGATTCGGCGAGGAGCGGGCGGCTTTTCTTTCCGGGATCGTCGGGGTTTTCGTAACGATCACCGTAGTCGCGGTGGATGAGTTCGAGGGCTTGGGCAAAGTCCTTTTTGAAATCACGAACGATGATGGGTCCGGTGATCATGGCGTCGGAAAGCGATTTGGAGATCTCCGATTTGCCGCCGCCGGAGACGGTGCAGGGTTTGTGGCAAAAGGTGCCCTCGGCGTTGGTGCCAATGAGGCGCCAACGCTGTCCCTGGGAGGGCTTGCGCATCTCGACCTTGTAGCCCGAGGGAAGAATGTAGGTGATGCCGGGTTGTAGGGAAATTTGTTGGCCAGGCCAGGTGATCGTTTGGTGGTCGAGCTCGATGCGGACGTTTTCGGGGAGGTAGTAAATGTCCTTGTGGGTCTTATCGATTCCGTAGCCTTCGGGTTGAAGGTCCATGAGGCTGTGGTAGCGGCTGGTGACCCCGTTCATGGTGTGATCGACATCGCGTTTGAATTCGCTGAGCGAGAAGTCTTCGCCGAGGTCGGCGCTGGGATAGGCGATGGCGCCCCCGGCGTGTTCTTCTTCGGCATTGCCGAGGAGGTTGGTGGCGTAGCTGAGCTGGGTTTTGACCTCCTTCTTGCAGTAGCCGTAGTAGTTGTCGGCGATGAGGGTCACGATGACGCCCGAGGTGTCACGGGAGGTGATTTTGAAAGCGGAGCCGTCGTTGTAAAGTTCGTCTTCGGACTCCCAGCACATCCCGTCGGCTTTTTGACGGTCGGTGGCGTCGTCGAGGTGGGGAAGGCCGAGGTCCTTCTTTTTCAGCTTGGTAAGTTGAGGGGCGAGGATGACGCAGCCGGTGTGGCCGGACCAATGTTCGGTATCGAGGCGGGAATCGTTTTCGGGGAGGTAGGGGTCGCCGCCGTTGCCGAAGATGGACTCCACAAAGTCGAGATTGGAAACGAGATTCCCGGGTGCGAAGAAGCGGATTTCCATGTGCTTTTCCTTGGAAATGCCGGGGACGGCCGGGCAGACCATGGGGCGGAGCAGGAGGGAGACGAAGACCTTGGCGGGCGAAGGGCTGGTGCCGGTGAAGGGGAGGATCATGAGATCCTTGGGCGGATTGAGAGCGGCTTTGAGCAGGCCGGTGAAGGTTTGCAGGGGGACTTCTTTTTTGTCGGCGGGGACGGGGAGGCCGCCCTCGGCGACGTGGAAGACGCCCTCGGTGGTGCGACGGTCGGAAGCGGGGTTGTGACAGACTCCCTGGTGAACCCGGTAGGAACTCAGGATGGAGGATTGGAAGTGGTCCTGGTCGGGCGGGAGCGAGAGCATGCGCCCGATTCCGTGGCGTTCCAGAACGAGAGCGCCGGCGGGAACGAGGGCGGGGGAATCGTCCTTGAGGAGCGTTGCGAGGTAATTGTGGATGGCCTGATCGACGGGGCAAAGGTAGTCAGAGAGGAGGCGGTTTTTCTCCTGAAAGGAGGCGATCAGGGAGCGGCCGAGGTCGAGGAAGGGATAGTCGGTTTCGTTGCCGACGATTTGGTGTCCCCGGGCCGCGAGCTTGAGGTTTACGAATTCCCGCAAGCGCTGGACTTCGTCGGGCGAGGCGATGGCTGGACCTTCATTCGTGAAGCCGATGGAGTCTTTCAGTTGGGGCATGAGTTGGGTGGATGGCAGTTTACGGACCGATTTCGAGTGATTTGTATGACAGCTAAAGGCGGAGTCTTTTTTCGTTGTCGTTGTCAGACATTGCAACAATCCCTTGGATCATTGGTCCATGACAAAAGCAGAAATTCTGCTTGAAATCGAGAACCTTGGTTCGGGGGAGGCAAATCCCCGATGTGCCATCGGCATGGTTGTGCCGGATTGGTAGAAAGAGAAGAAACAGCACGGTGTCAGGGCTTTCGAGATCGTTCAAACTGCAATTGTCTCTCTTCAAACTGCAACTCCCGGCTGTCGCAATGCCGCTGCAGACCCTGTTACTTCGTTGATTTGGGGCTGGAATGCTTCATGCAACACCCTTGCCGTTATGAACGAAAAGAACAAACCAACGACAGACGCCCTTCAAGATCTCCTGACCCGTGCCTACGACGCCGAACAGGGATTCCAGCATGCCGCTGATGCCGTCAAGCACGACGGTCTTGCTTCTCTTTTCCGCGATTACTCAGATCAGCGCCGCACTTTTGGACAGTCATTGAAGACGATGATCAAGACCCTCGGAGCCGAGCCCGATAAAGGGTCCAGCGCGACGGGGAAACTCCACCAGTTTTGGATCGATCTCCGCGGAAAGTTCTCCGACGGTCGCGAACACGAAATCCTGGAAGAGTGCCTCCGGGGTGAGGAAACGACAATGGCGGACTACCGCGAGTATCTCCGTGGCCCCAGCCTCGAACCCGCCGCCTATGATCTCATCTTGAACCAGCTTGCCGAGATCGAGTTGATTTACAAGCGGCTTGAGAAGCTCGAACTCGCTGCCGAGGCGATGAATTCATAATTCCGAAATTTTTGCATGAACGAAAAGCCGGTTCCCTGACGGGAGCCGGTTTTTTTTATTCGACAGAAAGCTCCTCCTCGAGAGCCTCGATCTGGTCGCTGAGGGCGGTCCATTTGCTGATGGCGTGGTCGAGTTTTTTGCTGGCTTGCTCGTAGGCGTTGGTGGTCTTGCGGAGTTCGTCGGGATCGCCCACGACCCCGGGTTTTTCGAGGTGGGCGGCGATGGTGGCTTGGGCCGCTTCGAGGTCGGCGATTTGTTTCTCGACGGATTCGAATTCGGATTGGAGGGGCTTGAGCACCTTGTTGCGTTTTTCCCGGATGGCGGCGTCGCGTTGGCGGCGTTCCTTGGGATTGAGCTGGGGGCCTTTTCGCTGGGGGAGGGACTTGGTTGAGGGGGATGAAGGCGGGACGCCTGAGCTACTTTCCTCTTCCTCGGTTTTGTCTAGATAGTAGGTGAGGTTGCCGGCGAACATGCGGGGGTCTTCGTTGGGGCGGAATTCCATCGTTTTTTGGACGATGGCGTCGAGGAAGTTCCGGTTGTGGGAGACGATGAGGAGGGTGCCGGGGTAGTCGATGAGGGCTTTTTGGAGGATATCCTGCGACTGCATGTCGAGGTGGTTCGTGGGCTCGTCGAGAATGAGAAAGTTGGCGGGGCGGACGAGCATGCGGACGAGGGCGACGCGGGAACGTTCGCCGCCGCTGAGGACGCCGATTTTTTTGAAGACGTCGTCACCTTTGAAGAGGAAGCAGCCGAGGACGTCGCGGGCGGACATTTTGGAGCCGCGGGTTTGGATTTGTTCGATCGTTTCGAGAACGGTGAGAGTGGGGTCGAGTTCGTCGGCGTGATTTTGGTTGAAGAAGGAGGGGAGGGATTTGGGGCCGAGTTCGTGGTGGCCGGAGGTGGGTTGTTCCTCGCCGGTGATCATGCGGCAGAAGGTGGACTTGCCGGCGCCGTTGGGGCCGACGATGGCGATCTTCTCGCCCCGGGTGATTTCGAGGTCGAGGTCGCGGAAGACGGTGAGGTCGGTGCCGTTTTTAAGGGGGTAGACCTGGGCGGCTTTTTCGAGCTTGGCGACGAGGTGGGTGGAGGCCGGGGGATCGGGGAAGCGGAAGGACATCACGGCATCGACGGAGTCGATCTCGATGCGCTCGACCTTGGCGAGTTGTTTGATGCGTGATTGGACCTGGGAGGCTTTGTTGGCCTGGGCGCGGAAGCGGTTGATGAACTGCTCGGTCTTGGCAATCTCGCGATCCTGAGCGATCTTTTGTTTGCGGAGGACTTCCTGGCGTTCGACGAGTTGGGTTTCGTAGGAGGAGTAGTTGCCGGTGAATTCCTCGGCGCGGCCGTGGTGGAAGGCGATGGTGCGGGTGGTGAGGCCGTCCATCATGGAGCGGTCGTGGGAGATCAGAATGATCGCGCCCTTGTAGTTCTGGAGGTAGTTCTCCATGAAGCGCTGGGCGTTGATGTCGAGGTGGTTGGTGGGTTCGTCGAGAAGGAGGATTTCGGGTTCGGCGAGGAAGAGCTTGGCCATCGCGATGCGCATTTGCCAGCCGCCGGAGAATTCGCCGCAGTCGCGGGTGAAGTCGGAGTGTTTGAAGCCCAGTCCGGTGAGGATGGATTGGATCCTGGGCTTCATGCGGGCGGGATCGTGCCCGTCGAGGAGAAGCTCGAGTTCGCCGATTTTCTCGAGCATGTCGGAGAAGGGGGACGAGCGGGGATCGAGGTCTTCGAGTTCGGCGGCGTAGCGGTCGATCTTTTTCTGGATGGCCTTGGTTTCGGCGAAGGCGGACTCGGCTTCTTCGTAGAGGGAGATGCCCTTGATGTGGATCCCTTCTTGGGGAAGGTAGCCGATGCGGTGGTGCTTGGGTTTGTTGATTTCGCCGGCATTGGGAAGGAGGGCCCCGCCGATGCACTTCATGAGAGTGGTCTTGCCGGCCCCGTTGTGTCCGGCGAAAGCGATACGCTCCTGATCCCCGATGGAGAAGGTGAGATCTTTGAAAATGACACGGGGTCCAAATTCAACGCGGAGATTTTTGACGGCGAGCACGCGGGAGGGGTAGTCGAGAGAGGCGGGAGAGTAAAGTGCAGAGGAGGGAGCATATTTAATGATCGTGATGATCTTGTTGGCGGGGTTCATGGCCTCAGCCGTCGAGGGTCGGACCGCAGAATGTCCAAGGGATCCAGGGCAGGGAATGACAGACTTCTAGCGTCTGTGTTTTGTTCCTGTGGGGATTTGGGGGGTGTTCGGTGGTGGCGAAAACTGCCAGCGGGTTTCGGGTTCCTTGAGGGACCAGATTTCCGGTCTGACATCGTCTCCCGGCTCATAAGCGAGGGGACGCTTTTGGGAGTCCAGAGCATCGGTGATCTCGAAGTCGTAGGCCAGCTCATCGGGTGATGGCGGGTAGCTGCCGGTTTGAACCGTCCGGTCCAGGGGCTTGTTAGAAGTCGGCGATGTCGAGGGAGACCCCGGCGGCTTCGGCACGCGCTTACGTTTTTTTCCAAGCACGGACCCCTCGCCCCTTTTCGATCCGCCATGCGCGGACGAGTAAGAGGAGGAGAACGAGGAAGACTTTTACGAGTCTTTTGAGCCAGATTTCAATGGGGGAGAAATCTTGATTGGGGAGGGAGATCAATCGACGGAGATGACTTTGGTTTTGGCCCAGTCGTCGCCGAGGCGGAGGCCCGCTTCGGGGTTTCCGCTGCGGGTGAGAATGATGAAGCATTCGACGATGCCAACGAGGGGGATGGCCAATAGGAGGTTGCGGGTCGCTCCGGTGACCCAGTCCCCGGAGAGGGACGAGCCGTCCTCTTTGAGCGCTTTGGTCTTCATGACCTTTTTGCCAATGCTCTGGCCATCGAGCATGGGGAGGCTGTCTCTGGTAAGCATGACCAGTCCCCAGGAAAGGTATTGCAGGAAGGAGGACCCGGTAATGGCTCCCACAATGAAGGCGATTACGCCGGCGACGATGGCATCGATGAAGACGCCGAGAAAACGTTTGACGAGATCGGTTTCCACGCCTTTGGGCGCGGGGAGGGGTGTTTCCTCTTTCGCTATGTTCCCTGGCTCGGGCGCTTTGACTTCCTCGGTGTGGGTCTCGGTGTGGGTCTCGGTGTCGGTGTCCGCAGAGGTCACCGGAGGTTTCACCGGCGGGGTGTTCCTGATGGTGGGTTTTGGGATGGGATTGTTTTTCTCGGTCATGGTTTCATCAAAACACAATACTGGGGGGTAGGTCGAGTGTTGTTCATGGGCAAGAGACGCGGAGCGCCGTGGTTGAGGTGGGGGTTTTGGTGATTGTCTTGCACAACTCCCGTAGGTTGCGAAAGCGATGGCCGCGATGGACTCCGGATGGCGAAGTAGATGGGCGAGGATGAGGGAAAAATTCGGAGGTAAAGATTTGCCTGCCGATGAAGGAGGTGGGCATCCTTCCGTCATGAAAGTGCTCGAACTTACTGCTCCGTCCCGGTTCGCCGTCACCGAAAAGCCCAAGCCCCGGCCCAAAGCCGATGAGGTTCTCATCAAGGTGGCCTGCTGTGGGATTTGCGGGAGTGATGTGCATGGGATGGATAACAGCAGCGGGCGTCGTATTCCACCGATGATCATGGGGCACGAAGCGAGCGGGGTGATTGAGGAAGTGGGCGAAGAAGTCATGGGTTGGAGTGCGGGCGACCGGGTTTCCTTCGACTCCATGGTTTTTTGCGGGGAGTGTGATTACTGCGAACGTGGTGAAACCAATTTGTGCTGCGAGCGGCAGGTCATGGGCGTGTCGTGCGAGGAGTTTCAACGGGATGGTGCCTTTGCGGAATGGGTCGCGGTGCCTGCGCGGATTCTGGAGCGCATGCCGGAGGGTTTGTCCTTTGAAGAGGCGGCGTTTACCGAACCACTCGCGGTGGCCTTGCACGCGGTGAATTTGGTCAAAGTAAAACCCGGTGAGCGTGCTCTTGTGGTGGGTTCCGGGCTCATTGGGTTGTTGGTCATTCAAGCGTTGAAGCGCGCCGGTTGTTCGGAGGTGGTGGCGATCGATACCGACCAACGTCGTCTCGATCTGGCAATGACCTTGGGGGCGACCGGGGCCTTCCTTCCCGATCAGGATTGCGGGGCGGAGTTTGATCTTTCGATGGAGGTTGTCGGAGCAGCACCCACATTGGAAAAAGCGGTGAAGTCTGTCCGCAAAGGGGGACGCGTGGGACTTATCGGAAACGTTGTGGCCGAGGTTCCGTTGGCCCTTCAGTGGGTGGTGACGCGCGAGATTTCCTTGCTGGGTTCCTGCGCGGCGGCGGGTGAGTGTCGCGAAGCATTGGATGCCATCGCGACCGGGGAGATTCAGGTCAAACCGCTCATTTCGGCGATTGTTCCTTTGGAAGAAGGGGCAGATTATTTTCGGCGGTCCCGCGAAGGGAAAGAAGGCCTTCTAAAGGTGATTCTAAAACCGTCTCAAGACTCCCTGGAAGGGAGTTTGTAGGGGCTGGCCGTCTTGCGAACGATCAGGGCCGCGCTGAAACGACTGCTGCCGTAGTGGGTCATTTTGGCAAAGTCTTCTTTGGCGACGGGGATGTGCTGACAATCGAGTTCGCTCAGAGTGACCTTGTCGGTGTCGGGATCGTGCAGATACAGGCAAAGCTCGTCGCTGGCGGTCACCACCACCCAGTGCGGAGCCTTGTCGCCATTCATCCGGTAACTGCTGATTAGGACGATTACGGCATCGCCCGCCGCCAACCATTTCTCAATTTTCGGCACAGTCACCGCCTCGCGATGAATCGGGATGCCCGCCTTGCGGGTGCGCTGCAAAAACTGTTGATGCACCACTTCGAGGATTTCCTTTTTGTGAGCCGAGCGCACCCCTTCGAGGAAGGGGGTTTTGGTATCGCTCATGATCACCTCCACCTTGTAGTCGCGTTTATGAGCCGCCAGGGCGAGCCCCATCGGATGACAACCGCCCTGCCCCGAAGTCATAAAAATCGTGGTCGCCTCGCGCCAGAGATCAAGTTCCAGACTTTGATCCAGCAAGACGGTGTGATCGAGGCCGGCCATCGCCATCATCAGCGAGGCCGGGCCGCAGGTGAAGGTTGTGGTTTGCCGATACCAGGGGACGGTCGCTTCTTTCCTCACACGCTCGGGGAAACGAATGCGCTTCTGCATCCGCAAGGCGTCGGTGTGGTCTTCGTAGTAATCCGGGAGTTCGCCGAAAACACTGTAGCCGAGACGCTCATAGAGTTTGATCGCAGCTTCGTTCTGCTTGGAAACTTCGAGGCGCATGAAGAGCCGTTCTTCTTCCACCGCCTCCGCTTCGAGAGCCAGCATCAGCACTTTGCCGAGACCCTTCCCCCGTGTTTTGGGATCGAGCGCAATCGAGTAAAGCCGGGCCAAACGCGTGCCTTTGTGCAGCAGCACCAGCCCGTAGCCCATCAGTTGACGGTTCACTTCCAAAACCAGAAAGACACGATTCTCGCCCTTGATCCACCGCACGAAGGAGCGACGACTTAAGCGATCACTCTCAAAAGAGATCGCCTCGAGCGCCAGCAACACTTCAAGATCCCCGGCACGGACCTCGCGAATATGGCTGGCTTCAGTCATCGTCTCACAATGGATCAATCACGTCCCCGCTTCTCAAGTCGATTCACGAATTCCTGCATGATCATCATATAAAGTTCGTCGCCGAGGTAGCAATCTTCGACTTGGTGTTCGATACTGGGGTTGTCGTTCACTTCGATGACGTAGACATGGTTGCCCTTCTGCTTCAGATCGACTCCGTAGAGGCCGTTGCCAATGATCGCACTGGCTTTGAGTGCCGCATCGAGGACAGCCTTCGGCGCTTCGAAGGTGGGCATGGTTTCAAAGCCGCCGGACTGGTTGCGCTTGTGACTGGAGGCGTGATTGTAAATCTGCCAGTGGTCGCGGGCCATGAAGTATTTGCAGGCGTAGATGGCGCGGCCATTCAAGACCCCGATACGCCAGTCGAAGTCGGTGTATAAATACTCCTGCACCAGTGCCAATGCTGACTCCTTGAGCATGAGTCCCAGTTTTTCTTTCAGCTCTTCGCGGTTTTCGGCTTTGAACACGCCGATCGAGAACGAACTTTCGGGCATTTTTAAAACCACCGGGTAGGCAAACTTCGCTTCGATACGTTCCAACTCATGGGCCTGATGCCCCGAGACAACCAAGGTGCCGGGGGCGCTGATTCCGTTGTAGCTGAAGGCGTCGTGCAGGAAGATCTTGTTGCAGCAGCGCATGATGGAAGTTGCATCGTCAATCACCACCAGGCCTTCCATCTCGCCTCTACGCGAGAGGCGATAGGTCGGATGGTCGATGCTGGTGGTCTCGCGGATGAACAAGGCGTCATACTGCGAGACGTGCTTGAGTTGATCTGAGCGGATTAACTTGGCCGCGATCCCGACTTTGCCAGCGGCTTTGACGAAGCGTTTGATCGCCTCCGGATCACTGGGTGCCGTCGCCTCCCCAGGGTTGTAGAGAATCGCCATGTCCCAGCGCTGCTGGCGGCGACTCGGATTGCGCCAAACCTGCTCGGTAAAGACTCGCAGGCGCTCATAAAAAGTGGCCCGATCCTCGTCGCTGAGTGCGGACAGGTTGCCGCGCTCGACCTTGAGTTCCACCCCGTTTTCGCCGCGGATGAGCGTCGCTTTGAGCGATGGCGAGGCATAGCGCTCGAACAATGAGCGGGCGATTTTTTTCCATTCGTCCGAGGGCGTCCAACCGAAAAAGATATTCAGGATAATCGGCTCGTCCAGATTCCCCACGATTTTGGGCGAGAAGGGACGAAGCGGCTGCAAGCGCTCGTCTGCATCGTCCTGATAGCGCAGGTCGTTGATGGTATTCACGCTCGGCAAGACCCGGTGTTGGCGGGATTCGGCCAGCAGCGAGCAGTAGTAGCCGCGGCTCAGATAGTGCTCCGTGTCGCAGAGGTTGATGATCCGCGTTTTAGGCTCTCCCAATTTCGGGTAATCCGACAGATAGTGATCAAACGTGATCACAGTGAGGTCCAAAGACGGTGTTTCCGTTTGGTCCGTTACAACAATCGTCTTATACATGGAATAAATCTTTCGCCGAAAAGATGGGAGGGGGTGTCAGAAAAATTCGCCCCCCAATCGATGATTGACTGCCCGGGATTTCCTTTCCCCATGGGTCAGAGAATACACTCAGGGGCCGCCGCGTGAAGGGGAAAGGGACGAGTCTTCATATTTTGAGCGTCTTTTAAGCGTCGATGATTTACGGCAATGAGGCCGAGGAGTGACGGTCAGAAGCAGGACGGCGGTGCTCACTTTGGTTCTTCAATTCCCTCCGGGCTTTCGCTACGACCTTGGTCGACATTGTGAAAGTATCTTTTGTAGCGAGTAATAAGGCTGCCTCCGGGGTGGCGGTGGTGCCGGTTTTTGAAGGTCGCAAGCTTCACGGAGCCGCGAAATCATATCGGGAGGATTCGAAAGGTCAGGTTTTCGCTGCGATGCAAGCGGCGGGCTTCTCGGGCGAAAAAGACGAGGGCTTGCCGATCTACGCGCCTGCGGGTTCCGAGGTGGACGGGCTTTCGTTTTTTGGAGTGGGAAAGCGGAGTGAATTTGATGCCGAGATGTTTGGGGCCCAGGTCATGCAGGTTCATCGAACGAAAGGTGAGAAGGCTCTCAATCTTCATCTTGATGGTTTAAAACTGGCTCCCGAAGAGGCGGCGCGGGCGGCTGTGGGGGCGAGATTGGCGGCTTACCACTTCTTTAAATACCGGACCAAGTTGGCCCCATTCAAGGAAACGACGGTCACGACGATCAAGGTCGTTTGCGATGATCCGGCGAAGGCACGAGCGGCCTACAACAAGTTCTACGGCCCGATCTGTGATGGCCAGTTGCTGGCACGCGATCTGGTCAATGAACCCTCGAATGTTCTCCATCCGAAGTCCTACCGGGACCGTATCAAGAAGTTGGCCAAGTTGGGTTTGAAGATCGAGGTTCTCGGTGAGAAGCAAATGCTCGCTTTGGGGATGAATGCTCTCGTGGGCGTCGGCCAGGGGTCTTCCCACGAATCCCAATTGGTCGTGATGTCGTGGAATGGGGGAGCCAAAAACGAGCCTCCGGTTTGTTTGGTTGGCAAAGGGATTACCTTTGATACCGGCGGGATTTCGCTCAAGCAGGTGCAGGGAATGTGGGATATGAAAGCGGACATGGGCGGCTCGGCCGCCGTGGTCGGGACGATGCAGGCCCTCGCGAGTCGCAAGGCGAAGGTGAATGTGGTGGGTGTGGTCGCGCTTGCGGAAAACATGCCCGACGGGAAGGCCCAGAAGCCCGGCGATGTCGTGACCTCGATGTCGGGACAGACCATCGAATTACAGAGTACGGATGCCGAAGGTCGCCTCGTCCTTGCCGATGCTCTTTGGTATGCCAAGGAGAATTTCAAACCCTGTGCGATGGTCGATCTGGCAACGCTGACCGGGGCGGTTGTGGTCGCCTTGGGACATGAGAATGCGGGGCTTTTTAGTAACTCGGATCAGCTCGCCAAGGCTTTTGAGAAGGCTTCGGCGGATTCTACGGAGAAGACTTGGAGACTTCCTCTCGCTCCCGAATATGACCGGCTTCTCGATTCTCCAACTGCGGACATGAAGAACTCGCTGGGTCGCGATGCGGGTTCGGTGACGGCAGCGCAGTTTTTACAGCGCTTCGTGGGCGAAGTTCCGTGGGTCCACCTGGACATCGCAGGGACGGCCACCAAGAACACCCGCACCGATCCGCGTGAGTCCAGCTTCGCGACGGGATTTGGAGTGCGGTTGCTGAGTCAGTGGCTCTCGCAAAACTACGAAAAGTAGGATTGTGAGATGCCGGTCGTTCCCCAAATAAATCCTGCGCTGGTTATTTCAGAAGGGTGACAGCTGCTCTTATCCGATGAGTTGGGGGGATGACCTGACCTCCGGATTGGGAGAGCCCTCTGTGGCGCCCGGCGTGGTTATCATTGAGCGCTATGGTCCATCAGACTTGGGGGGAAGGACGTGATACAGGGTTTCGCCGTAGTGGGGCTTGAGGGGCCAAGTGTCGGTGCGGAAGGGGTAGGCGGGTAATTCCTTCCCGTTCATCAAGGTGCCAAGCGGGAGATTCGACCAAGCATACCGCACGGCAACAGGATCAGCGACAGCGTCGCACCAAACCTCCACCCCGGGAGGCTTTCCCCGACTGCCAACCACGCGGGCTGAAGCGTGATGGAAGATCTGGTCAGCCCCGGCAAGATAGAAACCGCGGGCGTCGGTTTGATCGAACCGGAGTCCTTCCGATCCTTCTTTTTGAAAGTCGATGAGGATTCGGCCCTCCTTTATTTGCATCGATTGGTAGACCGGGCCGTGCCATTGCAGGGGCTCTTGAGGGCGCGTGGCGTCGGTGATGCCATGGACGGTTGAGAGGGCCCAGCGGGCGGCGCGATCGCCCACGGGGTATTTGCGTGAGGGATGGATGGAGTCGTTGCTGTTGGCATCAAAGCTGACGATCAGCCCCGTGTTTGGGGTGCTGCGCCAGGTGAGGAATTGTTGTTCACGAATCACGTTGGTGTGGTGGTTCATGTCGTAGCTCATGGAGCGACGGGTACTCCAACCGGCGATTTGAATGAGGCCAAAAGGGAGTTTCTCGTCTTGAAAAATTTTTCGCCAGTCGGAGATGACGGCGGGGAACGTTTCTCTGAAGGGGATCCAGGTGTCTCCGAAGGAGTTGTTTTCACCTTGGTAAAACAGAGCCCCGCGAACAGCCAGCCCTGCGATGGGCATGATCATGGCATTGAAGGGACCGGCGGGAATGCGGCCTTGCGCGGGATCACGGTAGCTCGTTGGGTTGGGTTTGCCCCCCGGGGCTTTCTCTCCTTGGGCTTTGGCCCCGGCTGCGAGAGCCTCCCATTTCTCAAGGTCGGCGGTGTAGCGCCTGGCGGCGCCTTCTTCGGCTCCACCGTTTTTCCAGTCCAGGCGTTTCTTCTCATACTCCTCAAGGTAGGGTTGCACGGTTGGCAGGGTTTCCAGGGTGTCCCGGCTCACCCAGTGTTGGGCCATCGTGCCTCCCCATGCGGCGTTGATCAGGCCAATCGGGACGTCCAGCCGGCGATGGAGTCGTTGACCGAAGAAGTAGGCGACACCGGAGCAATTGCCGATGGTGTCGGGTGCGCAAACCTGCCAGACCCCGGAACCATTTTCGGCTGGGAAATTGGCACGTGGTTCGGGGGCTCCCTCGGGTTCAATCCGAATAAAGCGAATGGCGGGATAGCGCGCGCCGGGAATTTCAATGTCGGCATCCCGGGAGTTCCTGAGAGGCCACTCCATATTACTTTGTCCTCCGCAGATCCAGACGTCACCGACGAGGACGTTCTCGTAAGTGAGCGAGGTCTCGCCCGAGACGATTCGCAAGCTTTGATCGCTTGCGTTGGCGGCCATGGGATCCAGGGTGACGAGCCATTTCCCTTCCGGCCCCGCCGTGCTTGTTTTTTGCTGGCCTGAAAATGTCACCGTAACATCGCCGCTCTTTTCCGCCCATCCCCAAACTCGAACGGGCTTGTCCCGTTGGAGAACCATCTGGCTGCTGAAAATGTGAGGGAGCCGGAGTTCTCCCCAGGCGCTCTGGCAAAGGAGAGACAGGATGAGTAAGAAAGTGGAAGAGGTTTTAATCATTGTGAACTGGAGAGATACGGTTGCTGGCCGCTTAAGCTATCCTGCAAGGACGGTGATTGCCAGAAAAGGGGAATCGGCAATACTTGGGCATGCCGCGACGAGTTGGCATCGTGGGGCCTGGGACCGCCGGGTCGGCCGCGGGGATCTTTTCGGCGAGAGCGGGGCATGCGGTCACCTTGTTCGAGCGGGCGCAAGAAGAGCTGGCGGTGGCCGGGGAGGGGTTGGTGTTGAGGCAGCGGGTCGATGGATTGTTTTGTCGCACGGCGGGCGGTAAGGTTTTGTTGGATCTGGAGTATGCCGAGCTCGATGGCCTAAGGAGCGATCTGAGTTTTCAAAGTCGGGAGCGCAGGCATCTTGCCCGCGCGGACCGGGGGCGGAACCTTGGCAGACACGCGCGGGCAAGATGCCCGCGCTCCCGTCCACGTCACGGTCTGGCCATGCGTGGGGACGACCAAGGAGCTTTGTGGCTGGATGCTCCTCTCCCATCGTTGGAGGATCGGAAGGATCATCTGCTGCGATTGGTGTCGGAGGCGGAGAGTTTTTTGAGGCAGGTCGTGATGCGAAGATCTTCGACCGGGGAATTGTTAACGAGGTGTTCCTGAATGATGCGCTCGAGGTTTTCGGGCGTGCAGGAATGATACCAGATGGCATCAGGGTAAACGACGGCAATGGGACCACGGGTGCAGATGCGAAGGCAGTCGGCTTTGCTGCGATGAACGAGCGCTTGCGGGCCGCAGAGGTTGAGATCGTTGAGGCGCTTTTTGAGAAATTGCCAAGAGGCCATGCCCTCGACCGGGTCGCAACACTTGGCTTCGGTGGGCGTGGCGCAGAGAAAGAGGTGGCGTTTGTAGCCGTCGAGATTGAGGGCCTTGGCAGTGGTAGTAAGGAGATCAGGCATGGTCGATGAGAGAAGGAACTACGCTTCGATGAGCTTCGCGGCCAGTCTGTAGATCGGATGGGTTGTCTTTTCGGCAAGGGCCTTGGCGAATTGTGGAACCCAGGGGGTGAGGTTGTCGGCCTCGAATTGGGTGGCGTCCTCTCCGGCGAGGGTGGTCCGGGTGAGGAGGAGGACGGCGAGGTGGTCCGGGGAGAGGGTTTGAAATGTCTCAGGAAGGGTGAGGAAGCCGTTATCGAGCATGAACTGGATGCGGGTCGCGATTTCGAGCGAATCATCTTCGAACCAAGCGGCAGCGCGAACCGGGACGGCGGGATTGAGGATGAAGAGGCGGCAATACTCGACGGCGGCATCTTCGAAGTCCTGGGGTGTCCACGGTTTCGAAAGGAATTCGGCGCAGGTGGGTTCGAGTTGCGTGAGGACGGCCTTGGTGCCGGGCTCTTGGAGGGTGGCGAGGACTTCAGGGGAGACCTCGCGAGCGAGGAGGCTGGCTGCAAGTTGGAGAACGGCTGATTCTGGGGTCATGCTGGGTCGGCTTGGTCGCCGAAGATTTCTTCGGCATAATTTTCACGGAGAAATTGGAGGTCACCGCGATCCTTTTCGCGGTGGGTCAGCTCTTTCATTTTGTAGAGCATTTTTGGAGAAGCGAAGGGGATGGAGACGCCGTTCACCTCGCGAATGATTTGTCCTTCGCTGACGGCTTCGTAATCGTAGCCACCGGCGGAAGCCATAAGATCGATCGTGATTTCATCACCGATTCGCACGACGGTGTACTCGGCGACTTCGTGCGGTTCGAGTTCGAGGACCGCTTGGTCGGGAAGGGTTTCGAGGGCCTTGTAAACCTTGGCGACGTTTTCGACTGAAGGGTCGATGACGAAATCGACGTCCATGGTTTCGCGCAAGTATCCAGCTCCACGAATGGCCAGGCCTCCAACTACGATGTAGCGGGTTTGGGACTCATTGAGGATTTTACAAAGGTCCGAAAGATCTTGAGGAGTGGGAACTCTCGAGATCAGCGGTTCTTGTTCGGGGCTGTCATTTTGGTCCACCATTGGTTTGCTTCTTCGTGGCTGTGAAATCGGAAGACGCCTCTAGGGGGCATCGTGACAGGAAGGGCTTTTTGCCAATCGAGTGTCCGTTTGATTGAGGAACTCTCTGAGGAGAACGGGTCGCTTGGAGGTCGCCGTCTTCCGACGGTTTTTCCGATCGATTCCTCGATATTGATGACGGAGACCTTTTGGCTCATGGGAGAATGATACACGGACGGGCGTCGTTTACTAGGAATGAGTCCGCGTTGGATTTGGTTTGGGAGGAGATGCGGAGATTAAAAATCAACTGATTCATCGGGAGTGAGAAAGTCCTGGGCAGGTCTGCGGATGGCGAGAATCCTGACTTCGGTTTCAGAGAGGTGGTAGAGAATCCGGAAGAACGAACGTTGTTTTCCGACAAGGAGGCAATGGATTTTGACGGAGAAGGCGGAGGATTCCCGGGCCTCGACATGTCGTGCCGGGGCGGTTGTCAAAGGACGAATGGCGGCGATCATGCACTTGCGCCAATTTTCCGAGCCTTGAATGGACTGGGTATGAATCCACTCGTAGTGCTTGCGGAAATCACGATCTGCAGGCCCGGTGATGACGACCGAATAGCTCACAGGCTATGAGAGAGACTCCCATTCGGCGATGACTTCTTCGGCGGGGCGCACCTCTCCGTCATCGACAGCTTTGAGTCCGAGACGGATTGCTTCGACGCTTTCGAGGTAGTCTTGCGACCGCATGAGGCGCTCGTATTCTTCGGCTGGAAGAACGGCCAGACTGGGGCGTCCGTGCTGGGTGAGGATCTCCGCCCGGTTGGTCTCCCTGATTCGGGCCGCGTGCTCGCTGGCATTTCGGACGAAGTCCGAAATTGGGATGATCTCGTGCATGAATATTCCACTTATAAATTTTGAATCGCATCTTCTAAGAAGCAGATTTGAAGATGAAAATCAGAGGGCGTTTAAACCTTTTCAATTTTGCAGACGTTGTCGTACCAATTTTGGCCGCCGATGAGGGGGGCGGGGTTGATGGGGAGAGCGTCGTTGATGTGGACGCCGCCGCCGATGCCGCCGTTTTTCTTGGACCACCAGACGCCGTTTTTGAGGTCGGTATCGACGAGGGCTTTGTCTGTGCCGACCTCCGGTGAGGTTTCTTTGGTGCCTGCAGTTCCTACGATGCCGTGTTCCCAGTGGCCCACGTGGTGGGAGCACATCACGACGCGGGGGTGCATTCCTTTGAGGAAGCGGACGTGGTTTTTGAAGCTGCCCATGACGCCCTCTTCGCCGGCCCGGTAGGTGTAACCGGTGGGGCGGAAGACGGAGATTTCGACACTGTCGCCTTCGTCCACGCCGAGGGTCTTCCCGGTGTCGGGGTGCATGAAGACAGGGTTGGTGTGGATGATCTCGGCGGCGTATTTCCAATGGCCGGAGCGGCCCTGGGTGTGGACGTTCCACTTGAAGGTCGAGAAGATGTAGCGGTCGTCGGCGAGTCCGACGTGCTCGGGGACCTGGTGGTAAACGGGCGCGGGGCTGGCGTTGCCATCGGTGAGGGGGAGGCCCACGGCTTTGGCGGCGATGGGGAAGATTTCGTCGAAGACGCCGATTTTGCGGTCAGGGGTGTCCCAGCCCCGGACCGGTTTGCCGTCTTTGATGATCCCTACGATTTTTCCTTCGGCGTTCTTTACGAGGTCATTTTCCTTCGCGTCGGGTGAGAGACTGAGGGTTTCTCCTACGATGGGACGTTCGTAGAGTGAGTAATCCTTCTCTCGGCTGGTGTCTTGCCAAATGCCGCGACGTTTGAAGTCTTCCCAAGAGATGGGGAGGTTTTTGTACCAGTCTTTGTAGAATGATTCGTCGTCTTTATAAGTATAATGTTTCTCCATCCCGCCACCGATACGGTGGGCGAGGTCGCGGAAGATGTGGGGAAGGGTGCGGGCATCGCCTTGGGGTTTGACGAGCGGCTGGCGGACTCCGGTGTAGGGGATGAGGCCGTAGTTGTTGGTGGAGTGGTGGTCCCAACGTTCGAGGCTCGTCGCTTCGGGGAGGATGAGGTCGGCGAGGGCCGTTTGCTCACCGTATCCGATGTCGATGGCGACGTGGTAGGGAATGAGTTTTTCGTCGGCGAGGACTTCCCGGACGACGTTTGCCTCAGGATACCCGAAGGCCGCGCCAAGAGTGAAGGACATGTAAACGCTGACCTTTTGACGGCCTTCCTTGATGTAGGGATAGACGAGCTGGCCGACGCGCATGTCATACCAGTGCCAGGAAAGGGGATACTCGGATGGGGTCGCGAGTTCGCCACGGTATTTCTTTTTCCAATCTTCCGGGAAGGCGAGGACCCGGTCCTGAACGTCTTGAGGGAGTTTTTTGAAGGGTTCTTCGAGGTAGCCTTCGCCGAGGCCCCAGGGTGTCGGGTCGTCGGCTTTGGGTTCGGGGAGCGGGAGCTTGGGAAGACCTTCCTGGCCATAGCGTCCGGCCCAGCCGCGAAGGGAGGAAAGGCAGTATCCGCCGGGCTTGCCGACGTTTCCGACGAGGACATCAAGAGTGCGGATAAGGCGGTCGGCCTGCACCCCGTTGTAATGCTTCGCGCTGCCCCGGTTGGACATGGTGCAGCAAGCAGGCGCGGCCTTGGCGAACTCGATGGCGATGCGTTCGATGTCAGCAGCGAGGACGCCGGATTGTTTTTCGGCCCACTCGGGGGTGTAGTCTTCGACTTGCTTGCGGAGGTCTTCGAGCGGGTAGTTGGACCAGCGATCCCAGAAGGCCTTATCCTCGAGTCCTTCCTTGAGGATGGTGTGGATCATCGCTCCGGCGACCGCTCCGTCGGTGCCGGGCATGATGGTGTGGAATTCGTCGGACTTGGAGGCGGTGTTGGAAGGGCGGACTTCGAAGGTCACGAGTTTTGCTCCCTTTTCGACGCGGGCTTTCTGAAGGCGATGGACCATGAAGAGTCCGCCTTGATAGGCTTCGTAGGGATTGCCGCCGAAATTGACGACGTAGGTGGTGTTCTCGAGATCCTGCGATTCCCATTCGAATTCGCGTCCATAAAAAGACATCAGCGGAGCGCGACGGTTGGAGGAGCAAATGGAGCGGCGGTTCAGCCGGTGCGGAGTGCCGAAGGCGTTGGTGAAGTGTTTCGTGACGCCTTTGGTTTTGTCGCGACCGTAATGGAAGACAAACTCCTCGGGGACGCCGTTTTCGCGGAGCGGTTTGAGCTTGGAGACGAGTTCGTCGTAGGCTTCGTCCCAGGTGATGCGCTTCCATTTGCCTTCGCCTCGTTTCCCGACACGCTTGAGCGGATAGAGAATTCGCTCGGGATAATAGGTGTAGGAAATCATGCCCTGGGCCTTCGAGCAAATATTGCCTTCGGAGTTGGGGTCGAGCGGGTTGCCTTCGATCTTGCGAACGATGCCGTCTTGCACCCAGCCGATGACGCCGCAATGGTTGGTGCACGCGAAGCAGATGGTCGGGGTGGCTTTGGCCTTGGTGTAGTCGAGGCGGCCGAGGGTTCCGAAGGTGGGACTATTTTTGGGGAGCTGGGCGGACACCTTGAGCGGGGCGAAGGTGCCGGCGAGGAGAGTGGACCCGAGTTTGAGAATGGAACGACGATCAGTCATGAGAAGAAGAGGGTGATAGATTTACTTTTTACCAAGGTTGTTTTGCTCGTAGGTGATGTCTTCATCACCGGGATCGAGTTGGACGCCGGTGAGGACTTTCTTTTCCATCCAGGATTGGTGGTTCACGTAAAGGACACTGGGGTTGGTCTTGGCTTCGGGCTTCCAGGGTTTGGCATCGCGCTTGGCTGCGAGCTTTGAAATTCGCGATTCGGGGTCATCGAGATCTCCGAAGACGAGGGCGTCGGTGGGGCAGTTGGCGACGCAGGCGGGTTCGAGTCCGACATCGGTGCGGTGTTGGCAGAAGTCACATTTTTCGGCGACTTCCTTTTCGACGTTGATGGAAATGGCTCCATAGGGGCAGGCTTCGACGCATTCTTTTTCGAGGTCGCAGCGGGATTCGTTAATGAGGATGCGTCCGTCGTCGCCTTTTGAGATCGCTTTGGAGGGGCAGGCCTTCATGCAGGGTGCATCGACGCAGTGCATGCAGATGAGGGGGGCGAAAGTGAGCTGCTTGTTGTCGGGTTGCTCAAGGTAGCGGACGCGCATGCGGAAGTTGCCGAGCGGGACTTCGTTTTCCGTTTTGCAGGAAACGCTGCAGGAGTGGCAGCCAATACAGCGATCGAGATCGACCAACATGCCTGCGCGCTTGTAGGATTTTTTGAATTCCGGGCCGACGCGTTCCCAGGGTAGCAGATCAATTTTTTCCATGATGTTGATGAGTTATAGGGTCGAGGGTGATCAGGCAAGAAGAGAAATGGCTGTCACGGAAGGTTTATCCGAATGTGACGACTCCGTGACATTGGGGAGCTTTCTCTGGTGGGCGTGGCGGTCTTTCTTCGCTCCATCACTTTTATGTCCAAGTTCTTCCGACGAATCGCTCCTTTTGCGAGCCTCGTGATGATCCAGCCTCTTGCAGGCGATGGGAATGCTGCCGGGCAAGGACCAGTGCAAGCAGACCTGGACATCACGGCCTGGTTGGGAAGGGTTGATCTCCTATCGCCGGAGGTGGAAGAGGAGCTGAAGTTGCCCCCGCTTCCTGTCATTCCCGAAGATTCCGACATACAGGTTCCCGGAGAGCAGTCGATTGATCCCGGGATGCCGGAGGATGTTGGGGAAGATGTGGTCGACGGCTCGGGAATCCTCCCGAATTTCAGCGCGGGCGATGGTCCGGGAGAGGTCGAGGGATCGGTCTTCGATGCCGGTGGCAATGGCATTTCCGGAGTGATTATCACGCTGCCTGACAATGGTGGTTTTCAGGTGAGGACGGACCAGGATGGCAATTTCCGAATCACCGGGCTTCCGGCCGACGGGATCACGGCGGAGTTTTTGAAGTCGTCCTATGTCACGAAGTTGGATGTTCTTCAGGTTAAGGAGGAAGGTGTCACCAAAGTGAGGATTCCCATGGAGTTGAAGCCGGTTGAGCTCGCTGATGGTGAGTATTTGTTGGAAGGCCAGGAGGTCATTCTTGACTACGAAGAGGAAGCTGTCGGAGGGATCGGGATTGCGACGGACACCGGGCCCGGTTTGGCTGGAGGAGGACTTTCCAAAGAATTCCTTTCGAAGTCCGGGGCCAGTGATGCGGCGGGAGCGGTTGGGAAAATCTCCGGGGCAAACGTGGTGGGTGGGAAGTTCGTGGTGGTTCGGGGATTGGGCGACCGGTATAATAATACCACCTTGAACGGCGGCATCGTGCCCAGTCCCGAGACCTCAAGAAAGGCGGTTCAGTTGGATCTCTTCCCGTCGGACGCGCTCGAAGGCGTCGCGATCAAAAAAACGGCCGCTCCCAATATTCCTGCCGATTTCGTGGGCGGGGTCGTCCAGTTGCAGACGCTGAAGGAGTCCGACGAGGACTTCCTGAGCGTTCAGGTGAAAACGAAATCCCACCAGGCGACCCAGGACGAAGGGAAATTTTTTACCGTCAACGGTTTGGAATTGAGCGATGATCTCAAGGCCTCCAATCCGGTCCCGTTGCCGACCCTTCGGACGACCGCGTCGGGCGCGGTCGCGCAAGCCGAGCGGCAGGCTTTTTTCGATGCCATTAGCTTCAATCCGCGCAAGAATTCCCCGGAACTGGATCGCGAGATTTCGGCTTCCTTTTCCAAGAATTGGGATCTCAGCGGGAACAGCAAGCTGAGCATCCTCGGCAGCATCAGCCACACCACCGAGCAGCGATTCCAACGCACCGAACAGTCGCGCTTTCAAAATGCCATTCCGCTGACAACCGGCGCGCCCCTTTCCTCGCTCAACCCGCGCTTCGCCGATCTTTCGACCGTGCGCGAACTCGGAGGGCGGACTCTTTTCGACGGCCTCGTTGGCAACTTTACCCAGGATGCCTACACCAACTCGAAAGAGCTGAGCATGCTGCTTTCAGGCAAGCTGGAGATCGGCGAGAATCTCGAGATCAATGGCACCTTCTTTAACTTCCGGTCCGGCGAGGCGACCTATACTCTGATCGACAATGGGGTCACCAATCTCGCGGATTTCGACCTCGGTTCGCAGGCCGATGCCCTGGCCCGCGAGGCGATCATTCTGGACGGACGCTATGCGGCCAACAGCTATCGTCAGATCTATGATCTTCTCTATCGCGAGCTGCAATTCGGCCAGATCGGCGGAACCTATCGGTTCGACGATTGGCGCGAGGGAGCCGAGATCCGGTGGAATGCCTACGACAGCCAGACGAGCGAGGAATCGCCGCGGACTTATGAGGTGCTCGGCTACTTTGTCCGCGAGTTGGGCAGCAACCCGAATCCGATCAGTGGTGTCATCATTCCGAATCCGGCGAACCTCGCGAACCCCAACAGCTCCAGTCTCATCCAATTCAGGACCGCAGACGAGTCGAGCGAATATAAGGTCGATGGCGTTCTTCCGCTGATCGAAAAAACAGACGAAACGAAATTCAATCTCATCGGCGGCTACGGGCAATATGAGCGCAGTCGCGAAAGTAATACCAAGGCGGCCATCCTTGCCAGTGGCGGCGGGTTGACGACGGTGCAAGGAGCCATCGATGCCACGGACGTCCTTCTGAATGATGGCGAGATTGGGCGATCCAATTCCCTGCAATCGACACCTGGATTCGTGCCCGGAAGTTCGGGCCTGGGGGTCACGCAATCCTACCTCGGAGCGAATGCCATCGACTCCATCTACCTCGGTCTTGATGCCGGGCGGGGCCATTGGTTCATGCTCGGCGGGTTCCGGATGGAAAAGGAGACCCGTTCGTTTGAGATCCCCGGCGGAAGAAACGGATTGACCCAGACCACGGTCTCGGACGATCTCTATCCGTCGCTGGATTTCGGTCGCTCCTTTGGTGATGAAAAGCAATTGAAGGCCATCTTCAGTTACTCGGAGACGGTGGTGCGACCGACCTTCTATGAATTCATTCCCGCCCGCATTCTCGATCTTTCCAATCAACGGGTCATCGTCGGAAATCGCGATCTGCGGGAAACCCGCTCGCAGAACTTCGACTTCAGCCTCACCTGGAAGAAGGAAAACAACTACGCGGGGATCAATTTTTTTCACAAGATCATCGAGGATCCCATTTTCACCGTCAACGATCCCTCGGGAGCGGCGGACCGCACCTTTGTGAACCTTGGCGAGACCGAGGTGTCGGGACTTGAACTCGAGGGAAGCTACGATCTCGGAGCCGGATTTTCGGTCACCGGAAACGTCAGTTTCATCAAGGCCGACTCCCAGCCAGGACAAGTTCGGGTGAATAACCAGGAGTTTTTGGGCCAGATCGACCGGCTTGAGGGCCAGCCCGACCTTCTCGGGAACCTCATCCTTTCATGGGATAACGAGGATCTGGGCCTCTCCAGCAACCTCATTTATAATTACACCGGCGAATACCTCACCGTCGCCAGCCTAGGATTCGTAGGCGATCCCGACTCGGCTCTCCCCAATGAGATCCGCCAGCCCTTCCTCTCGCTGGACTGGAATATCAGCAAGAAATGGCTCACCAGTTCGGCCGACTACACGCTGAAGTTCCAAGTGAAGAACATCCTCGATTCCGATGTCGAGGTGAAGTACGAAGGGCTTGCGAGCACCCTCGCTCCCGCCCAGGCCTACTCGCCCGGCCGTGAATTCAGCCTTTCGTTCGAGGCTGAGTTTTAAACGGAATCGTCACGTAACGATCTTGTCACGGAGTTTCGTTCTTTCCTTTGAGGTTCGACGATTATTTCTCGTCCGTCGCCAGCGAACACCCATTTTCTGGCCCTTCCGTAAAAAATTAAGTTCATGAAAAAACAGATCACCAATCATCGTTTCACGCTCACCTCTCTCCTTGGGATTGCCATGGTGGGACTTGCCTCGGCCGTGCCAACAATTGTCATCCCCGGGGACACGATTTCCACCGACACCGTATGGGATTCCGACACCGACGATGACGGCATCGTGGATCGCATCTACTACCTCGATAAAGCGGTCTTCGTTGGCAACTTCACCGACGGGAGCACCCGACCCACCCTGACCATCACCCCCGGCACCGTCATCGCGGCGACCGGTTCCTCGACCGGAACTGACGGACTCGATGTCGGCTCGCTCATCATCAGCCAGAACGGTGCCATCAATGCCGAAGGCACCGCCGCAGCCCCCATCGTGTTCACCAGCGCCATGGAAGCCGAATTCCTCTACGGAATCGATATCGACGGAGGCGGAGTCAACACCGTGCAGCCCGATCCCATCGGGGGCGATGAGGACGGCACCGACGGCGGAGCCTGGGGTGGCGTCATCATCCTCGGAAACGCCCCCATCAACTATTACAACACTCCGACGAACAACCTGAACTCCAACAGCATCGAGGGGTTCGCCACCAATGCGGCGGGTTCGGACATCTTCTACGGAGGCACCGTGTCGGATGACAACTCGGGAATCTTCCGCTACGTCAGCATCCGTTTCGGCGGATTCGAATTCGCGCAGGACGAGGAGATCAACGGCTTCACGATGGGCGGAGTCGGCTCCGGGACCACCATCGACCATGTCGAGGTCGTGGCCAACACCGACGACGGATTCGAGTGGTTCGGCGGCACCGTGAACACCAGCCATCTCATGGCTCTCTACTGTCTCGATGAATCCTTCGACCTCGACGAAGGCCATCAGGGAACCCACCAGTTCTGGCTCGCAGTCCAGTCCAACAGCAGCGACTACGGCACGGAAGCGGACGGTGGAAACAGAACCGGAACCGGGGTCAAGACCGGGATGCCGCTGACGACCGCCAAGGTCTTCAACGCCACCTACATCGGAGCGCCTGATGCCAACGATTCCTTCCGCCTGAAGGACAACTTCGCGGGTCAGTTCCACAACGGAATCTTCACCAACAGCGGCGACGACATTATCCGCATCGACGACGCCACGACGATCGGTCAGGTCGGGGGCAACCTGCTCTTCACCAACAACCTCTTCGGAACGCCCGATGACCAGGAGACCAACAGCAGCCTCACCGCCGTTGATGGAAGTGGAAACCCCGACCTCGGAGGCCGCGCGAGTGCGCAGGCCGAGGCGGATCTCCTGGCCCAGACCGGGAACCAGAAGAATGTCGACGTGCAGTTCAGCGCCCTCACCCGCAATGCGGTGGGCGAAGTGACCCAGCTCGACCCCCGCCCCATGCTTGGCTCGCCTTCCTGGACCTCCCCGCTGACCGCCGGAGCGCCTGCGGTCACCAATTACCGCGGAGCCTTCGGAATGGAGAACTGGGCCGCCGGTTGGACTTACGCCGACGCCAACGGACTCTTCGTTGACGCCTTCGTGGGACCAGCGGACGTGTTGCAGGTCCTCTCGACCTCACTGAGCGGAACCACCTTCACCATCACCTTTGAGACCGTGCCCGGAGACAGTTACAAGGTGACCCGTTCGGCCACTCTGGAAGGTGCCTTCACCGACATTGCCGGGGCCACCATGACTGCCGCCGCCGGAATGGAAGCCCTCACCTTCGAAATCCCGGCCGGAGTCGATAAGGACTTTTTCCGGGTTGAGAAGACCAACTAAAACCCTTTCGCAGGTAATCCAAAAGAGAGTCGTTCCACCGGGTGGTGGAGCGGCTCTTTTTTTGTGTGTTCCTGCAAAGTGACAAAGGTGTCACCAATCCAAAATGCCTTGTGACGGAGGGGGACGGTAGACAGTTCGGCATCTCAATGAAGTTCGCTTTTGTCCCTGTCATTTTGTTCGCGATCCTGCCCGTTTCGGCCCAGGAAAACGCGAATCTCGCCAACGATCAACTTCGCACCAGCGTCCAAAAGTGGATCTCGGTGATGAAGGCCACCCAGGAAAAACAGCGGGAGTGGAAGGACCAGAAGCAGATCCTGCTTGATTCCAGGGCTTCGTTGGAGGCCGAGAACGCCCAGATGGAGAAGGAGATTCTGGCCGCCTTTGCCCGCTTGGGTTCCACCGATGAAACGTCCCAGAAGAAGTTGGCCGAGAAGAAGAGTTATGACGACGGGCGCGAGGCTCTCCGCGATGGCTTGAATGATCTCGATGCCAAGGTTTCGGCCGTGGTGCCCTTGCTTCCCAAGGAGCTTGCAAGCCAGCCCAAGCTTGAAAAGGCGATTGTCGATCACAAGAACTACGTGATCCGCCAGGACAAGGAAGGGATCAGCCTGAACGGGCGCCTCACCGCGATGCTGACGATCCTGACCGAGGCCGAGAAATTCAACCAGGTCGTGACGCCCTTTTCGGGACGCTCCGCTGATGCGGGCGGGCAGAAGGTGCTTCTCGATGGCATTTATTTCGGTCTCGCGATGGGATTTGCGGCCGATGAGGCGGGCACGGTGGCCTTGCAGTTGAAGCCCGGGTCGGAGGGCTGGGTGGAGTCGGAAATTACCGATCCAGAGGTGGTGGAGCAGGTCCGCGAATTGATCGATGTGGGCAATGCTTCCGGTGAAGTTCGTCTCGTGACCCTTCCTCTTGAAATCGCCAAGTAAGCCAAGTTCATGAAATATTTTTTAATGTCACTGGCTCTGTGCGGAGCCGCGTTGGGTCAATCCGCCGAGGACAAGGCGGCGCTCGATTTACGGCTTGCCCGGGAGCAACTGAATACGCTTGAAGCGGAGATTACCAAGGAAGAGCGGGTCTTGATCCAGGGGGTCGAAAAGATCGATGACATGGTCATTCAGCAACATAAGACGCTGACCCAACTCCTCCGCGACGAGGACAACGTCCTGGGAAAGCAACGGGAGTTGGACAATGAGTTGGCCCGGCGGAAGGGAGAGTTTGAATTCACGCTCTCCAATCTCCGGAGTTACGGCGGAAGTATCAAAAACCGGATCAGTCCGTTGGAAAAACAGGACTTCGGAGTGCGGATCGAGGAGCGCCGGAAGAAAGCCGATAATTCGGGGGACGATCTTGTTCTCGAGATTCAAAACCGGCTCGCGCTCCTTCACATGGCTGCCGAACGGCTGACGCAAGTTTCGGGGGGGCAACGGATTCCCGGCAGCGCGGTCGGGGAGGGGAACGTCGTGAAGGAAGGACGTTTCGCGCAGGCCGGACCCCTGGGCTATTTTGCTTCGGACGATGGCGAGGTCGTGGGCTTTACTTCCTTTGCTGCCGAAGGGGTGGAATTTCCCACCATTGCTCCCGTGGAGGAAGGCGGGGAAACGATCGCGGATTTGGTTGAGAGCGGGTCGGCGGTCGTGGTGGTCGATGCCTCGATGGGAAAGGCGATTCAAGTGGCCCGGGCTGAAAAGTCGGTAACGGAATATCTCAAGGGTGGCGGGGTGGTTGGCTACGGTATTCTGGGCCTCGGACTGGTGGCCTTGTTGATTGCCATTTTCAAGGTTCTTGAGATCAACCGTTTCCCGATTCCGAACCGGAAGAAGATCAACTTAATTCTCGATGATCTTCTGAGTCATGAGACGGAAGCGGCCCAGGCGAAGGCGAAGGAATTCAAAGGTCTGGGTGGTGAAATGGTCGAGGCCGGGGTGACTTACTTTTACGACAAGCGCCGGATTTTGGAGGATGCCTTGCTGGAGAGACTGGGCATGATTCAGCCAAAGCTTGAGCGCTTTTTGCCCTTCTTGGCGCTGGTGGCGGCCGCCGCTCCGATGATGGGCTTGCTCGGAACGGTGTTGGGAATCATGAAAACCTTCGCGATGATGTCGGCCGCCGGAGCGGGAGATTCCAAGGCGTTTTCGGCAGGGATCAGTGAGGCCCTCATCACGACTGCGATGGGTCTGATTGTGGCAATTCCGGTGATCATCGGACATGGCATGTTGAAGAGCCTCGCCAAGTCAAAGTTTGGGCAGGCCGAGGGGGTCGCGCTCTCGTTGCTCAACGGAACAACTGAAATTGGAGCTGCCCCCGACTCAACCGATGAGGAGCCGGAGGATATGGACGAAACCGATCTCGTCACCGCCTGATGACCATGCCCGCCAATCTCCAGGAAGTTGCCGACATCTTTACCGATGGCGGGACCGTGATGGCTGCTCTCTTGATCGTGGCCTTCCTGCTCTACACCACCGCGACGGCCTCCCTCTACTTTGTGGTGCGGGGAAACCTCAACAGTTCCCAGCGCAGCGAATGGGAGCGGTGGATCAGGGAACCCGAAATTGCCGAGGGCCGGATCGGAGAGGTGATCCGCTACGCGATGCACGGGAAGCGGGTGTCGATCAAGCGCGTGCAACGTCGCTTTGACGAAGTACGGGAAATCCTGATCCGCTCGATCGACCGTCGACTCATCATCATCACGACGCTGATTGCGGCTGCTCCGATGACGGGTCTTCTCGGGACGGTGGGGGGCATGCTGGATATGTTTGATGGTCTCGCTGCCGGTGGAGGCAAGCAGAGCATGGCGATGATTGCTTCCGGGATGAAGGAGGCGCTTTTTACGACACTCACCGGCCTGGTGATTGCGCTGCCGGGTATGTTCATGTCGCTGTTGGTGCGTGAGCGGCGCAACAAGATTGATTCCACCCTGGCGCAACTTCAGAGCACCATCGTCACCACTAAATTTCGAAACGTATGAGTCTGATCAGACGCAGTGGCCGTTCCTTCGAGGCCGACGACGAAGTGAAACCCGATCTTTCACCGATGATCGACTGTGTCTTCATTCTCCTCATCTTTTTCATCGTCACGACCGTTTTTCAAAAGCCGCCCGGGGTGGAAGTAGACCGGCCCGAGGCGAGCCTCGGGATCGGTTTGGAAAAGAACTCCATCCTCCTCGCGGTGACGGCCGAGAGCAAGGTGTTCTATGGCGGCGAGGAAGTGGGCGTGAGCGGGATTCAGAATGTCGTTCGTCCCCAGCTTCTCGAGAATGAAGAGATCCCCGTGATTATTCAGGCTGATGTGAATGCCTTTCGAGGGGTCGTTTCGGATGTCGAAAAACAGTGCCTCGAAGCAGGGGTGAAACGCGACAAGGTCACGCTCGCTACGCGATAAAATCCTAAATTCGAGATCTTGAAACTCTAAACTAGCCAGTCATGCCTCTTGGAAATAATCGTTTTGAAATTGATGACAGCGATCCGGAACCGGATCTCTCTCCGATGATCGACTGCGTTTTCATTCTGCTGATCTTTTTCATCGTGACCGCGACCTTTGTCGAAGAGGAAGGACTGGCGGTGAATCGTCCGGAGGATGCTTCGGCGGCCCAAGCCAGTGATAACCAGACCTTGGTTTTGGTGATTAAGAAAGACAGTCGTATTGAAGTCGATGGACGTCTTATTTCGCTTGATGCCATCCCAGGGATCGTGCAGAGCCAGCTCCAGCGTGAGGAGCGGAGTCCCATCATTATTCAAAGTCATGCAATGTCACGCCACGGGGTCACGATGCAGGTGCAGAATGCCTGTCTCGAAGGGGGAGCGAAGCCTTCCAAGATTACCCTCACGGATTCATGAAGCCGCATCACGTCTACCGGCCGCCCCGGAATAATCGCTTTCTGAGCACCGCGATTATTTTCGGGGGCGGAGCGATGTTTACCTTTCTGGTGTTTTTCCTGATTCCGCTCATGCAGAAGTTGGAGCAAGGGCTGAAGGAAGATGAGCAGGATCTGACCGCGAATATTGTGGTGGCGCCCGAAGATGAATACCTTGCGCCCGAGGAAGAGCAGGAACCCGAGGAAGAGGAGCCCGAACCGGAGATGGCTGAGACCGATGACGAGATTGCGATCGAGCCGCTGGATCTTCCCGACCTCTCGGCTGGAATGGGAGGCAAGGTTTTGCTGAATATTACTCCGAGTGTCGCCTTGGGCGGGGGAGGCGAGGACGTGGGGGCGGGTGGAGTGGATTCCGATCCAATCCCGAGTTCGACGGCCAGCCCGACGGTGCCCAACTCGGTAAAAAAGCAGCTCGCCAAGGTGGGTTCGGTGAGAGTGCTCGTTGCGGGGATGGTCGATGAAGCCGGAGTCGTGACCGAGACCTCGATAGCGGAGAGTTCAGGAATTCCGGCGTTGGATCAGGCCGCCATGAATGCGCTGAAGCGCTACAAATTCAAGCCCGCCATTCGCAACGGTCGCAAGGCCAAGGCCCGGGTGAAACTTCCTTTCGATTTTCGTGTTCGGTGACGTCTTTGTCACAAAAGTTCCCCCTGTTTTTTTAATCTTTTGATCAGAATTCCGTTTTGAAAATGCTTATCCGCTCGTTTTGTTTTCTGACCCTGGGACTTTCGTCTCTTTTCGCCGAGCCGCTGAAGGTTTCGCCGGAGTTGTTTCGCACTCCGGAATTCAAGCAGCGCTTTGTGGGAAGCTACGGGTTTCTTCCCGCAGTGGAGCCCAAGGTTGACCAGGAGGAGGCCGGGGTGATTGCCGAGCTTTCTGAAATTCTTTCGCAAGGGCGGTTCAAGGAAGCCGAGCAGCATTTGTTGGACTTCATTCAGGAGCGCAAGAATCCGGTCGATGGGAGTGGTGAATCGAAGGATGTTTCCGCAGCCCTCATTTTTACCCTTGGTAATCTCTACTACCAAAATGGTCGGATCGCTGATGGCGAGCAGGCTTACAAAATTGCGATCAAACGTTTTCCTGAATTTCGTCGGGCGCACAAGAATCTCGCCCTCCTTTACGCCCGTTCCGACCGGCTCAAGGAAGCGATGCCTCACTTGATGAAGGCGATTGATCTGGGCGAGTCCGATCATCTCACTTTTGGTCTTTTGGGCCATGCCATGTTGAGCGAAGGCAAGGCGATGGCGGCGGAGGCGGCTTTTCGACAGGCTTATCTTTTGAATCCTGACGAGAAGGATTGGAAGATTGGCTTGGCCCAGGCCTTGTTGGCGAAGGAGGACTGGGTGCAGGCGGCTTCCCTGATGCAAACGCTCATCGATGAATCGCCGGATGATCCCACGATGTGGATGCAGCAGGCAAACTGCTTCATTCAAATGGATCAGGTGATGCGTGCGGCGGAGAATTACGAGATTCTTCGTTTGAAAGGCCTGGCCGATGAGGCCGCGCTCAATCAGCTTGGTGATATTTATGCCAATCAGGAGCAACCACTTCTCGCCCTCGGCGCCTACCTCAGTGCGATGAAGCAATCCGAGACCGTGAAGGTGGGCCGTTCGCTGAAGGCGGCGAAGTATCTTCTCCAACTGAGCGCGACCCGTGAGGCCGAGCGCTTGATGGTCGAGCTGCGCGAGCGGGCAGGGGACTCGATGAGCAAGGATGAAAAGATCACGGCCTTGTTGATCGAAAGCGATATTGCTTCGGCTGATCGCAAGCTCGACGAGGCGGGTTCCTTCTTGAGCCAGGTTCTTGAGCTGAGCCCGGCGAATGGCAGTGCCCGGGTGAAGTTGGGCGAGATCCTGGTGGAGCGGGCCGGGATGTCGGAAAGCGAGGCCGGGATGGAGGGCTTGAAAGCGGATGCCCGGACCCAGTTTTTGTTGGCCGCTGATGACCGCGATGCAGACGTCGCCTATCAGGCAAACCTCAAGTTTGCGCAGCTGTTGGTCAAGGACCAGCAATACCTGAAGGCTTTGCCGAAGTTGGAAGAAGCGGTGAGATTGAAGACCGGTTCCAAGCAGGCGATCGAACAATATTTGCGTCGGGTGCAGCGAGCTGCGGATGCCGAGAAGGCCCGCAAGGAGCGCGAGGAATTGGAGCGTCGGGAACGCCTGGAGGCCGCCAAGAAGGCCGAGGAAGAAGCGGCGAGTGAAGAAGCGGTGGGGAAAGAAGAGACAGAGAAATGAAGAATTTGCCGGTCATCGCCTTGGTTGGATTGGTTTCGTTGGCGAATGCGAACGAGGCTCTCAATTTGCTTGAGCGCGATGCCGGGGGGGCGGGGGATGTTTATGAGGACGCGGTCCGGGCGAGGACTTCCTCCCGGACAGGAGGTGTCGCGAAGCCGGTTTATGTCAGACCCGATCCATTTTTGGCGGATCGCTGGGATACCGAAGCGCAGCCCCGGTTTCCATTCGAAATTCAAGGTGGGAGCGAGATAGCGCCGCGCGGACTCTTTGAATACCAGTATCATGATCGTTCGATTGCGCGGGGTGCCAAGTTGAGCCGGGCGCGGGTCGGGGTCGCTTTGCAAACCTACTACGGGGTTGAGATTCTCGCGGACGCCTTGTTGTCCAGCTCGGGCGACTACCTGGGTTGGGAGAGCTTGCGGGCGAGTGTCCCTCTCAACGACCAGATTCGTCTGAGCGTTGGCAAATTTCCGCCCCCGTTTTCCACGGAGTATTCCCGCGATGCTTCCCTTCGCTGGTTCCCCAATCTTTCGCCCCTGGTCGCCCAGGTGGCTCCGGCCAGCAGTCTGGGAGCGATGCTTGAGGGAAGGGGCCAGGATCTGGACTGGAAGTTGGGTTGGTTCGGAGGCGGGGTGGACCGCAGTCTTCCGGGGCTGGATGGGAAGGGCTACCTTTTGGCGAGTGTTGCCGCGTCTTCGAACCGCGGCGGAAGTGAGTCGTCGCCTGAGGCGAGCTACCATCGCTGGCATCTCGACTATCTTTACAATATGGATGCGGAGCGCAGTGAGAGCATTGTGCAGGGATACCGTCATCTGGTGGCAGCAGGGGTGCAGTATAGCGCGGGACGATTTGATTTTTACTCCGATCTGCTCATGGCGCGGGGGGAGGGAAATACCGTGACCGGGGTGACGGCCGCCGGGAGTTATTGGCTGCTTCAAGATGCCATCCGTCTGGTGGCGCGGTATGATTACGCGAGGTCACGCGACCCAGGCGGGGTGATCGTCGGCTGGGGGATTCCTTCGACGGGTTCGGACGCCCTTCATCCGTCCGATTTTCCGATCGCAACGGTCGCCGGGCAGATCTCCTCGATCTATGGAGGGATCAATTTCCATCTGGATGACGACCATTTCATCGTCGGCACCGGTCTCGAATATCGCTCTCTTGCCGACGTGGTGGGAGACGATGATTTCACGTCCTGGGGCTGGAATACCTTTGCCCGTTACTCTTTCTAAACCATGAAAACCACCACCTCCAAAAAGCTTCTCCTGACCACTTTCGCCGCGTTGGCTCTGCTGTTGCCGGCCTCGGCGGTCACGTTCGACACCGCCACCTTTGGCGAGTCTCTCAACGGCTGGCGCAAAAACCGGACCGCGTCGTATAGCATCGATAATCATAGCTATTTGACGCACAAGCCGACGGTCACCCCGAGTCCCGGAGGTGGGATTTTCATTTCCACCCGTGTCGAGCATCGGCCGACCCTTGGGAAGAAAACGACCTCTTACATCGAACTCAGCTACAGTGACGAGGGAACCCTGATCACGGCCCAGATTCGCATGATGGCGGGGGATCAGCAGGTCAATACCGGCTTGATCACGAGGCAGGCTCTCGCACCTGCTCCCCTGGAAGGTGAGCCCCCCGTGGTCAACGCCGAGCCATGGAACACGCCCACCAAGGTCTTAATTCAGGATCTCTTCAAGTCGCTGGACGTCGAGTTTGCGAAAGTCGCCAAGCTGGACCGTGAAGAAAAAAAAGATGTCTTCAGTCGGGTCTTTGGCAAGGGGTATCAAAGCGCCGACCTGGCCGCCGCGATCCGCCACAACTTGAATCTCGTCATGCGCTGCACACGCTAAAGCCTCTTTTGCGGGATCTGTCGATGTTGTCGCTTGCCTGGCCGGGGAAGAGGGGATCCCTTTTTTGTGACGAAGCTGTCACACATTGTCTTTGGCTATGTGACGAAACTGTGACTTAATCGCGATCCTGTAGGCAACTTTCGCTGCACTCACAGGGACACAATCGACACAAATGAAAATTAACCTCATCCAAACAATCGGTGCTGGTCTTGCCGCAACCACCGTGGGAGCTCTCGCAGGGGACTTCTCAGATACGACAACCGCATTGGTGACACAACCCAGCGGTGGATCCGGCAACTGGTGCGAAGCGATCGGAGACATCGGAACGGTCTACAAGGACAAGAGCAATCCTTGGATTCAAGAGGTCAAGTTCTTCGGCCGCGCCCACCAGCAGTGGGGCTATACCGATGGAGACGACAACGGTCGTGATTTCAGCGGAGATGGAGACGAGCTTCGTCGCCTGCGCTTTGGAACCTCGATTAAGTTTCTCAATGGATTTAAGGCACTTGCCCGCGCCAACTTTGAAAAAGGAGGCTTCCGCGACACGAGCCTTGGCTACGATGGCTTCGATGAACTCTACCTCGAATATGAGTTTGGTGACTTCGGTGCCGCCAAAAACCTGAACCTGGGCTATGGCCGCTATAAGCTCGGCTTCGGCGGAGAAGAGTTCGAGTCCTCAAAGAAGATCAAAACGATCGAGCGCTCTCTTTTGAACAACACTTATTCCGGTGATCGTGTCACGGGAGTTCGTGGTCATTTCGAAATCGACAAAACCATCTATACCTTTGGGGTCTATAACAGCGACTCAGACCCGGAGACTTTCGGAGTTTGGGACGGCGGCGTGATTTATCACCTTGGAGCTGAGTTCGAGGCCCTCAATGGGAATATGAATCTTCAGGGTATCTATACCGACGCCAGTAAAATTGAAGACGAAGTTCTTGATTACGAGTGGGCCGTTTCGCTCACTTATATTACCGAAGTCGGACGTTTCGATCTCTTCACCAATGCGACTTATGGCGAGGACCACGATGGCAATGCCGTTTATGGTATCATGATCATGCCTTCCACCGAGTTGATCAAGGACAAGCTGGAGGCGGTCTTCCGCTACCAATGGGCCCATTCCGAAAACGACGGGGTGATTCGTCCTCAGAGCCGTGAGGTTCGCAATATTGCTTCCATGGATGGAATCGGACTTCCACGCGGTGATGACAACCACAACTTCTACGCAGGTTTGAACTACTTCATCTGCGAACACTACGCCAAGGCGATGGTCGGAGTGGAGCATGAGCTCAATGATGGAGGTGTCGCCGATACCGAAGCCACCACTCTTTGGGGAGCCCTTCGTTTTTACTTCTAGGATTCAAGTTGACCCTCTTTTTCAATGACCAGCGGGCATCCTTTCGAGGGTGCCCGTTTTTTTGGGCGGTTACCAGGGAGATTGCCCGGGATGGCGGGGCAGGGATTTGACTTGAATCGGTTGGCCCCCCCGATAGCTTATGGGGGTTCGACAAACACAGCAGCGACACCTCTATTTTTATGCAAATGACACACAAACTCATCCCAACCGTCGGCGTTTGCTTTGCAGCGACCGCCGCAGGAGTCCTGGCGGGGGACTTCTCAGATACCACGAAAGTAACCAAGGATCGACCGGGTAAAAGCTCGGGCGACTGGTGTGAAGCGCTCGGGGATATCGGCTCTCTTTACAAAGATAAGAAAAACCCGTGGATTCAGGAGGTCGAGATCTTCGGGCGGGTGCACCAGCAGTGGGGCTATGTTGATGGCACCGACAACGGTCGGGATTTCAGTGGAGATGGGGATGAACTTCGTCGCCTTCGGACCGGGGCATCGATTGAATTCCTGAACGGCTTCAAACTGCACTCTCAATTCAACTTTTCCTACGGAGGCTTTCGGGACACCAGTATTCGTTACACCGATTACGATGATGTGAATCTTTCCTACGACTTTGGCGACCTTGGCCCCGTGGAGGACTTCACGGTGGGATACGGTCGCTACAAGGTTGGGTTTGGGGGCGAGGAATGGGGGTCTTCCAAGAAGATCAAAACGATTGAGCGTTCCAACCTGAACGAATATTACGCAGGTGACCGGGCGACCGGGACGCAGGTGACCTTCGAGGTTAACAAGGTGGATTACCTCCTGGGCATCTACGCGGTCGATGGCGACGACCAGGCGATCGGCAGCTTCAGCGGAGATTTGGCTTACCAAGTTGCCGCAGAATTCGAGGCTCTCAAAGGGGACTTCCTTCTTCAGGCGGTCTTTGTCGATTCCGACGGAAATACTCCCGATGACGCCTTCGAATATGATTGGGCGGTAAGCGCGACGTATGAAACCGAAATCGGGAATTTTGATCTCTTCACCAGCGCCACCTACGGCGAGGGCTATAACGGAGATGCCGCTTACGGTCTCGTCGTGATGCCTTCCACCGAGTTGATCAAAAACAAGCTGGAGGCGGTCTTCCGCTACCAGTGGTTCCATTCCGAAGCCCAGACCATCGATCCCACCAAGCGAATCGTGCAGCGCGTTGCCGAACTCGATGGAGTGGGCCTGCCCTCGGGCGACAGCAACCACACCTTCTATGCCGGGTTGAATTACTTCATCTGCGACCACCACGCCAAGGCGATGTTCGGAGTGGAGTATGAGACCAACGAAGGAACGGTGGCGGATACCGAAGCCACCACCGTTTGGGGTGCTCTCCGTTTCTACTTCTAAGACTGAATCTCCGCGAATTTTTCAGAGGGATGCTGGAGTTTCAGGAATTCCAAATGTGACGAAAATGTGACAGGGCATCATTAGAATGTGACGGCTGGCGGGCTATTTTGAAGTGTCGCCCGAAGTGGTGACGAACTTAACAAACAAGATAACCATGAAATACACTGCGATGCTGGCCCTCGGGGCTCTTTTCACCGGATCTGCTTTTGCGAACGAAAAAGTCGTGATTGCTGGTTCCGATACTCTGGGTGCCAAGATGGTTCCCCAACTCAAGGAAGCCTTCGTTGCCGCTGGTAACGACATCGACTTCGAAATTGCCGCCGAGGGATCGTCCCAGGCCTTTACCACTCTTCTTGCAGGAACTGCCGACATCGGTATGTCCAGCCGTGACGTCAAGGAAGCTGAGAAGAACACCTTTGCCGCCAAGGGGCAGAAGCTCATCGAGCACGTCGCCGCTTGGGACATGATCGGAGTGGTGGTCAATGACGCAAACGGCCTCCGTGACCTCTCTCTCAGGCAGATCGAAGGGATTTTCACCGGCGATATCATGGATTGGAGTGAAGTTGGTGGTAATGCTGGCAAGATTTCCGTCTACACCCGCAACACCGCCTCCGGCACCTACAAGAGCTTCCAAGAGCTGGCGATGTCCAAGCGCGACTATGGCACCGGCACCCAGAAGATGGCCGGTAACGAGCAGATCGCGACCGAGGTCGCAGGAAACCCCAATGGCATCGGATACGTCGGCCTCGCCTACGCAGACAAGGACGGACTCAAAGCGGTCAAGGTCGAAGGGGTCACTGCGAAGCCTAAAAACAAGGCTGAGTACCCTCTTTCCCGCAAGCTTTACTACTACACCGTCGGTGAACCCACCGGAGCTTCCAAGAAGTTCCTCGACTGGGCCATCAAGGACGATGCGGCCAAGGCCCTCGTCGAAAAGGTGGGCTTCATCGCTGTGGACTAAAGGGTTCAGGGAATTTGTGACAAAAGCGTCACACGAGGCGCATCTGCATTTGCAGGTGCGCTTTTTTAATGTTTCATCATTCGCGCGACGCCTTCTTCACACAACTCAATGGCAAAACATTTTCAACGCAAAGGGCGTCGTTATCTCGGCCTCGACCTTCAAAGCTGGATCAAGGGTTTTTTTGGGGCCAATGCCGGGCTTTCCATTGTCATTCTTTTCCTGATCTGCGCCTTCCTGGTCTTGGAAGCGATCAGATTCTTCCCCTCCCATCACCAGGGGCTGGTTCTTTATCGCAAGTCCGGTCAGGAGTTTGTGGGCCACCTGATCAAAGAAGTCGACGGTTACCAGGAGTTGGTCAGCTGGACCAATCAGGCTTACTTTCAGGAACTTGATGAGAGCTTTGGGAAAGAGAGGGGAATCGTGGAGGGATTTGATGTTCTCCTGGGCATTCTTGAGGACGATGGTGAAGACCAGATGGAGGCTCTTGAGGAGGCCCGCGACGGAGATGATGCAGAGGTTCTTAAGGAGGCCGAGGCTGACTGGAAGGATTTTGCAGCGGCGGCCATGGCGGGAGCCGACCGGGAAAAAGTCGATGGTTTTGGACGCCTGAAGGGCTTGGATGAGGTCTGGAACCAGCTGGTTGAAGCCGCGAAAGCCTACGATCCGGTTGAAGAGGATCTGCCCCCTTTTGTGGCGGAGGCCAAGAAGACGATGGAGGCCGGAATGGGACCGTTTGAGAAGGCAAAAGATGAAATTGCCTATGCCGGAACGCAGTTGAAGGATCTCAGAAACAAGCTCGTCAAGATCGCGGCGGAGGTGAAGAACGACGCCGTCGCGGGCCGGTCTGCGGAAGACCGGAAAGCGGCCATCCTCGATGGTGCCGAGAAGCTGGAGGGGGAAGCCAGGGAGGCTGCCATCGCGGAAGCTGAAAAAATCCTTATTCGGGATGAATTTCCTTTTGAGGACAGAGTGAAGCCGATCGAGGCAGCCCGGGACGATCACAAGGCGGCCGCCGCCGACCTGAAGGTCAAGCTGGTCGCGGGGGTTGCGGCCCTGCCAACCAGGGTCAATTCACCCAATGCCAACCTTCTCATTGAAAATGTGCAGAAGCGAACGCCGAAGTATCTCGAAGCTCTCGACGAGAGCGTTCAGGAGGCCACCGAGTGGCAGTGGGACGAAGAGGTGAGCTTCATGGCCTCGGTCGCGAAGTTTTTCTTTGGCACGGACTGGGTCACCAATAGCTCGTGGCATGACATGTATGGATTGTTGCCGCTCCTGACCGGCTCGGTGTTGATTTCGCTGATTGCCTTGTCGGTCGCGGTTCCGTTTTCCATCGGTGCGGCCATCTATGTCAACCGGCTCGCCACTCCCGCCGAGCAGACTTTTATTAAACCGGCCATTGAAATGATTCAGGCCATTCCCTCCATCGTCTTGGGCTTTTTCGGAATCATGGTCCTCGGGGAACTCCTGATGGATAGCAGCCAGAAGGCGTGGCTGTCGTGGCTCCCGGGATTCCCAATTACCGAAAGACTCAACATGCTCAACGCTGGTCTCCTGCTGGCCCTCATGGCAGTCCCGACGATTTTCACCTTGTGCGAAGATGCCCTTAATAACGTGCCCCAGTCCTTTTCCGAGGCTTCCCTGGCACTCGGGGCTTCGAAACTTCAAACGGTGAATAAGGTCATCGTTCCCGCCGCGATTTCGGGAATCCTGGCGGCCGTTCTTCTGGGGCTTGGCCGGGTGATCGGCGAGACCATGGTTGTACTGCTGGTGGCGGGCAACAAAATTTCTCTTCCAGACTGGAGTGCCGGAGTGGGGGTTATCACGCAACCCACCCACACCATGACTGGGATTATCGCGCAGGAAATGGGTGAGGTCAGTGCCGGCACCTTGCACTATCGCGCGCTCTTCCTTGTGGGCCTCGTCCTCTTTACCATCTCGCTGATGATCAACGTCGCAGCACAACGCATTATCAAACGTTTCAGAATCCATGAGTGATCAACAAGCTTCGCGGAATCCCTTCCGCACCACCTCACATCGCCAGAAGCGGCGGGATCGAATGGGCACGGGCCTTTTCGCCTTCTTCACCTATTTCATTCTGGCGTGCACTCTGACCATCCTCGGGAAAATCACCCTCGACGGAGCGCCGGTTCTTCTCAAAGCGGAGGCTCCTTTCATCAATACCGACTTCTTCTCCAAGAGCCCCATGACGCTCGTGGAATTCTACAACGAGAAGGGGGAGATGATCCGCATGGACGACGATGACTTCCGGGAGTTCAAGAACAACAATCCCGATGCCGTCATCAAGGATGAACACACCTTTTCGTACGCAGGCGGCGGGATCTGGGGGCCGCTGGTCGGTACTATGCTTCTGGTCGTGGTCTGCATGGTGGTGGCGCTCTTCATCGGGATTTCGGCGGCCGTCTATCTGAATGAATATGCCAAAAAAGGAAGGGTGGTGACTGCGATCCGACTTGCCATTATGAACCTCGCGGGGGTTCCTTCCATCGTCTACGGACTCTTTGGATTTGCCTTCTTCTGTCTCTCTCCCTTCTTTCCGGTCTTTACCTATGATCCCAACCCCGAGATGTCGATCGCGGCCATCCCGCTGTGGCCGACCGACGGTTATTTGAGTTTCCAAGGCTGGGGGCGTTCGCTCATCGCAGGTGGGCTGACCCTCGCGGTGATGGCGCTTCCGGTGATCATCGCGGCCTGTGAGGAATCTCTCAAAGCGGTCCCGAAAGGTTTCCGTGAGGCTTCCCTGGCGCTGGGCGCGACCCGGTGGCAATGTATTCGCACTGCCGTCTTGCCCTATGCGGCGCCCGGGATTTTGACGGCCTCCGTCCTCGGAATCACCCGGGTGGCCGGCGAAACGGCACCCATCATGTTTACCGCCGCAGTGGCCAGCAAGGACAAGCTCCCCTGGGAAGATGCCGAAGGGTCCGGCCTCTACTGGATCTCGAACATGGTGACCCAGTCGGTGCAGGCCCTGCCCTACCACATTTACACCGTCTCCGGCAAACTGCCCGACGATCCCGCTCTTGACGATATGCGTTATGGCTCGGTCTTTGTCTTCCTCCTTCTCGTGATCGGCTTCGCGATGATTTCCGTGGTCCTCCGCGCCCGCTTCCGTAAGAAACTCAAATGGTAATCTCTTCCCCTGTATGAACCTCGATAAAGTCACCCTCGATTCCGCTGACGCGCCGGAGCCTTCCGACGAACCGATCATTGCCCTCAATGATCTCTGCTTCAGCTACGATATGGGCAAGACCAACACCCTCCGGGATATTTCACTCGATATTCCGGCAGGCAAAGTCACCGCTTTCATTGGGCCCTCGGGTTGTGGGAAGTCCACCTTGTTGCGTTGCTTGAATCGCATGAATGATCTCGTCGATACCGCCAAGGTCACCGGAGGAACGATTAAGATCCTCGGCCAGGATATCCACGCGCCGGACGTCGAGGCCATCGAGCTTCGCAAGCACGTGGGAATGGTCTTCCAAAAATACAATCCCTTCCCGAAGTCGATTTATGAAAACGTCGCCTATGGGCTGCGGGTGCAAGGGATCAAGAACAAGAGCGTTCTCGATGAAGCAGTGGAGCTGTCGCTCAAGAAGTCGGCCCTTTGGAGTGAGGTCAAGGACAGACTTACCACGAGCGCGCTCGGTTTGTCCGGGGGGCAGCAGCAACGGCTCTGTATCGCCCGGACGATCGCGGTGAAGCCGCAGATTGTGCTGATGGACGAACCCTGTTCGGCGCTCGATCCCATCGCTACGGCACGGATTGAGGAATTGATTGCGGAACTCACCCAGGATTTTACAATCGTGATCGTGACGCACAACATGCAGCAGGCCACGCGGGTCTCCGACCGGACGGCCTTCTTTTATCTCGGTGAACTCATTGAATACGACGATACTTCGATTATCTATGGGAACCCATCGAAAAAACAAACCGAGGACTACGTCAGCGGGCGTTTTGGTTAATTTTAAACTTATCATTTTATGCCAGGTCACATTCTTAAAAATTACGACGACGATCTCACGAGGCTCAAGGACAGCGTGGTCCAAATGGGCGGGCTGGCGATTGCCGGACTCGAGAATTCCATCAAGTGTCTTCTGGGTGGAGATATGGAACTCTGTTCCGACGTGATTGCGGACGATGAAATCATCGATAACAAAGAGAAGAAAATTGATGAGCAGGGGATGTCGATTCTCCTGCGCTTCAATCCCGTTGCTTCCGATCTGCGGCTCGTTCTTTCCTCGATCAACATTTGCCGGAGCCTTGAGCGCATTGGTGATCACGCGGTGAACATTGCCAAAAGGTCCCGCAAGATTCTCAAGAGTGGCCAGGTGGACCAGGTGCGGCTCATTGAGCCGATTTTCCTGGCGGCCGAGAAAATCGTTTCCTCGGCCTTAACCGCTTATTCCGATGTCGATGAACGCGAGGCCCGCAAAACCATCAAGCTTGATAAGGCAGTGGATAAGTTGAACAGCGCTCTCGGAAAATCTTTGACCAACCAAATTGCGGAGGGTTCGGAGAACACCGAGACCTTACTGAATATCATTTTCATCTCCCGGAGTCTTGAACGCATCGGCGACCTCTCGGTGAATATCGCCGAGGATGTCGTCTTTATTACTTCGGCCGAGGATATCCGTCATCTGTAAGGACCTTCATTCGAAGAGTGAAGGATGGTTTCATGGGATTAGAACAGTTCATCAGCGGCTTGAGTGTTCTGTGCATTTTCTTCTCCATCCGGCAATGGTGGTGTGAGGCTTTTGGGAGGCGTGGACGGTGACTGATTTTCGGCAGCATCCTCTTTTACCTTGCCGGTGGTCACAATTTCCAGAAGCGCTTTGCACTTGATGTCGGCGGCCGTGTCGGACTCCAGAATCTGTCGATCTGCTCCTGCTCGTCCTGGGCCTTTTTGAAATCGCGCGAACCCAGAAGGTGATCTGCAAATACATTGCTCACCCCAAGGAACTCTTCCTCGGTAAAGCTGAGCTTGGCGAAGTTCCGCGAAAAATAGGAATCCGTCAGGCTTTTCCTAACGAGTGCCGCAGCGTGCTGGATGAGCGACAGGGGTTGCGACCAGTTTTCCGGCGGCTCCGAAGCGCCTAGGGCGGGCGCAGAGAGGTTGTTGTAAACCACGCCCGGCGTGATCCTCTCGTTGAGCGCGTTGGTTAGCCGACCCTTGATGAAGCCGTCCACAGCATCGCCTCCGAGGGCTTTTTTCAGTGCGTCCTTGGCACGTGTGTTGCGCGCTTCGAGTTCCCGGTTCAACAACTCCTTTGCTGGTTTTGTCAGAAAGCGGTTCCCCTTGCTGAGAGGAAGTGTGAGCAGCACCATGGCATCATTGATGTTCCGGCATTTCTCCAATTCCTTTTCATCGAGTGCACTGAGCACGCTTAGGCTGAAGGCTTGCGTCTGGGTGTGTCCAGCGACAACTATAATTGCCCCCCAACGACAATTAAGATTGGAATGTTCCACGCTCACAACTGGAGGCAATCATTCTTTACCAACACAGCCGATACGGGCCTTCCCTGCGGTTGTGTTGGCAAAGAATGACTGCCGAGGAAATGTTCCACAGTTGTCGCTGGGGGTCAGTTTTAATTGTCGTTCTACACCCCATGGGCGTCGCGACCACCCGGTCCATGGAGCGCGTCGCCGCCGCCATGGGCATGCTCGACGGGGCCGCGATCTCCTTCGAAAACGCCGACGACCTCCCCAACGGCGGCGTCCTCTGCGCCCTCCCGGCCCTCCTCGCCATCGGCCTCCTGCGCGACGTCAAGAGCCACTTCACCTTCCCCGCCGGATACTATCCCATTGAGTCCGTCTTTTTATTGTTAGCCTATCTCGCCATCGGCCGCGTCCCCAGCCTTGAACAACTCCGCTACTAGGCCCCCGGCGAATGGGGCAAACTCCTCGGCCTCGACCGCATCCCCGAAGTCAAGACCCTGCGCGAAAAAACCGCCTTATTAGGCGATGACGTGGAACGAACCGGCCGCTGGAGCAGCCAACTCGCCCGCGACTGGATGGAGCACGATGTCCAAGCCGCTTGCGTCCTATTGATAGATGGCCACACCAGAGTCTATCACGGCTCCCTCACCAAACTCCCGCGTCGCTACGTCAGCCGCGAACGCCTCTGCCTGCGAGGCACCACCGACTACTGGGTCAACGCCCTCGATGGCCAACCCTTCTTCTGCGTCACCCAACCCATCGACCCCGGCCTCATCAAAACCCTCGAAACAGAGATCATCCCCCGACTATCAAAAGATATCCCAAATCAACCCACCGCCGAAGCCCTCGCCGTCGACCCCCGCCTCCACCGCTTCACCCTCGTCTTCGACCGCGAAGGCTACTCGCCCGCCCTCTTCGCCCGCCCTCTTCGCCCGCCTCAAAACCCAACGCATCGCCATCCTCACCTATCACAAACACCCCGGCGAAGATTGGCAAGAAACCGAATTCACCCCGCACCAAGTCACCCTCCAAAACGGCGACACCGTCACCCTTCCCCTCGCCGAACGCGGCACTCAACTCGGCAACGGCCTCTGGGTCCGCGAGATCCGCCGCCTCGACGAAAAAGGCCACCAGACCTCCATCCTCAGCACCGATTTCCGTAGCGACATCGCCCCCGCCGCCGCCGCCATGTTCGCGATGGTGGCATCAGGAAAATTTCTTCAAATACATGCGCCAACACTACGGGCTTGACCGCCTCGTCGAGCACGGAACCAGCCCCATTCCCGATACCACAACGCTCGTCAATCCCGCCTGGCGCGCCCTCGACAGCCAAGTCCGCAGCCTCAACGGAAAACTCACCCGCCAGCGCGCCCACTTCGCCGCCCGCATCCTCGAACCCGCCCAAAACACCCCCGCCGCCGCCGCCCGCCACGAACTCCAAAAAGGCGAAACCCTCGCCACCATCCGCCAACAAGAAACCCAGCTCGACGACCTCAAAACCCAACGCAAAGCCACCCTTCATCACATCGAGATCAAAGACCTCCCGCCCGAACAACGCATCAGCCAGTTGCGTAGCGGGCGCAAACACTTCATCGACACCATCAAACTCATCGGCTACCGCAGCGAGACCGCGCTGGTCCACCTCGCCCGCGAAACCCTGAAGCGCGCGGACGACGCCCGCAGCTTCATCCGCGGCCTCATGAAAACCACGGTCAACCTCCGTCCCGATGTCGGCGCCCGAGAACTGCGCATCGAACTCCACGGCCAAGCCAACCCCATCCACGACGGAGTCGTCGCCAAACTCTGCGAAGAACTCAACGCCACCGAAACCCACTACCCCGGCACAAATTTACGCCTCAAATACGTCCCCCTGAGGTCATCCACTTTCCCCGGAGGTCAGGATGTCTGAGACTGCATAGAGGAGCCTGGGACGGTGGGCGTTCTCGAAATGCCTTTTTTTGATGTTCGTGTAGGTCGCCGCAACATCCCCAAGCGCTGCGAAAAAAAGTTTCCGGGAAGCGGAATCCGCCTCAAGCAGATCGGCCAGGTTGATCCGGTAAAGGCCATGCATATGCCCGGCGTATGGGGTGGTGAATCGTCCCTCCGGCTCTTGTGAAGAGTCCTGCTCGTCAATCCGCGCAATGAAGCTGGAATTTGGCTTGTCGGCTGGCGGCGACGAAATTTCAAACACAAGCGTGTTGCCACAGTTTAGCCGTAGTCTCTCCTTTCCTGCTACCCTGACATTGGTCAAGGAAACCCGGTGGGCTGTGGCTCCTTGTGTGCTTGAAACCCCCAAGGTGACGCATGCTTCGTGGAGCAGATCGAATGCCGCATGACCCTGATCTTCGGAATCGAAGAACCGTTTCCACCAGGGATTCGTTTTGGGATTACCCCCATTTCCGGGCTTTTTGGAAAGCGCCTCTTGATGTGCTTGTAGGGAGAACTCCACGCCATCGCCTCCGACCGCTTCACGGATTTTAGGGAGCCAGTCGAAGTATTCGGCTGCGGTCTTGGGTTCTTCCCCGATGCCCTTGGTCTTGGCAAACGCGAGGTTCTTTCCACCCGTGGAAATCCACTTCTTCGGACATGACCAAAACATTCCCATCGTCAGCATCGTCAGGCCAACTTTGTGTAGATCGAGACATTGCTGCATCAAGTCTGCGTCAAGTGCTTCGGGTTCCACAGTCATGATATGCTCGAAAAAATTCCAAAGCAGAGGGACATGCTCTGGCTTCCGATGCTTCGAGTAGGGCATGAGCCATGAATTCTGGGCATTCGCTATCGGCAATCCGTCAAAATCTATTGGAACCTCAGACTGAAGCTTCCACGTATCCTTGAGGACCTGCCACATCGATACACGATTGGAGAATTTTGTCCCCCGGTTGAAGTTTGCAAGAAACGAGAATGGGTCAATTTCCTTGAGTTGAAAGGCGCTGCCGTCAGACCCTTGATCGTTGATCAAGGTCGCTTTGAGCCCTGCCGCATGCATCCGCGCCAGAATATCGACCAGCTGATGGTTGCGGTCTTTGAACTCAAGCAGGCACTTGGCGGTTTCTTCGTGTATGGGGATCCAGGTGAACATGGGTAGGTTGGGCTATTGATTTTGGATTCTTGGACGTGTCATGCGTCGGCTGGGTTGGAGTGGCTGGCGGTGCTTCTACGCACCCTACTGGGGCGGCTTGTTCTTTTGGGCGATTTCAGTTTCGAACTCGGCCTCGTGCCGGGTGCGCAAATCACCAAGAGGTCGCCACGTTCCGTTTGTTTCGAAATACACGCAGTTGAAAACATTTCCTCCGTTCGAACGCCGGAGGGTCTCGTAGTGGCGGGATGCGAGCGTGTAGGAGTGGTTGACTGACTTTGCTTCGATGTTGATCGGCAGGATCTTGCATCTGCAATCGCTGAGGTAGGCTTGTTTGCCTGCAACGAGAGAGAGGTTCAGATCCGAATGGCACTGTTTTAAGCGGTCGGCCGGCTAGAAAATCCCCGACAAATCAAGGATTTTGAATCTCGCTGCTATCAGCAGTCCCCGCCGTGGTAAGGGTTGTGCGGTTTTGGGTTACGCAGAATTCAAGCGAGAAAATCCCCAGAAAGCCCCGATAATCCGCTTAAAACAGTGCCATTCGGGTCAGATCCTCCATCAGTTCAATAGGCACGAAGGCGACCGGGTAGCCTAAAAGCGGAGTGAGCTTGATCTTCTCGATCAGTCCGTCCTGTTTCTCGCAGTAATCCAAGGAGACCCTCGCCATCAGAGTAGTTCCTTTTGTCATCACCGTGACCGTCTTGTGGTGAGTAAGGCGGGAGATGTCGGCGGGGTCTTGGAGGTAATGCGTTTCGATGACAAGATCCGCCATCGCGCCATCCTTGAGCTTAGGGAAATCACCTCCGTGAAACAGCTCCCACTTGCCGTCGTTTAGGCACACCGGGATGCGCAGTGTCTTCATGTAGGGGTTTGGGGTCATGGGGGTTGGCAGTTTTAGAGACCGAATGCAGACAATTTTCGAAACATCGACATCCGTTCAGGGAATCCCTTTGGAAACGGCTTGAAAATTTCATTCTTACCCTCAGGAGGAGTGTGGTGACATTGGAATTTTCTGAGTGCCCAATAATCGATCTCAGCTATAACGAAATAGTCGTTTTTTCCGCCTTTCACCCTCACAATATCGCGTCGATAAGGCTCTTTCATCGGGCCACGCAGGCGAGTGTCACCGTATTTCCGATTATTCGCCTGAGCAATAAATGCGTGCACATCGAGTGCGGCAGATTCAATCAGAGCCGAAAACGAGACCAAATCCTTGTTCCATTCCGGAATCATTAGGGCGTCAATCTTCCCTTGGAACCGGAGCCTGTTGGCCATGTCGGTCAGCTCGCTACAGATCAGAACGCCAAAAGCGAACCCTCCGTGGATGTATGAAGGGTGGGACGGAGTGGCTGAACCGCTATTAAAGAGGAATCGTCCCAATCCTTTGAGAAGGCGTTCTTCCTCCCATGCCGGCGATTGCTTCGGTTGAAGAATTACCAGATTCGAGTCGTAACCCAAGTAGTTACTCCGTAGCGATATGACGGCTTCATTGTGAAGGAATGCCGGATTGTGCAAATCAACACGATATTCCAGTCCAGCTATCAGAGAGATATTCCTTCCTCCCACCTTCCGCAATATCGATTGCATCCAGCTCCTTGGCACTGCGAGCTCAGGGAGGAGGATATATGTAGGTTTTGGATCTGCCTTGGAGGCCAGATTCAAGATTGCGTGGAGCTTTCGATAGCGATCGAGTGAGAGGTCTGGGGAGCCCGTTACTGCAAGTTCCCATTGGTCTTCCGTCACCTCGAAACTTGTCAATGCAAGGAGTGGCAACGTAGGCGAATCGGATTGGCTTGTGCTGATAAATAACTCCAAAAGTCCCTCTGTCCTGTTGGTTCCGGATAGGCCAACCAGAGAAAGATTCTCCGGAACCCAGTTGCCTCTTAGCCCCCGAACCACAGTTGTAAAATCATCTGGACGCAAGAGGAGGGAAAATGATTGCGCTGTTATCGCCGAAACCGAAATAGGTCGGGTTGGGAATACTAGGGGTGGCCAATATGCAGTTGGCAGATTCCCGGCAACGGTGAACAGGTCAATGGCGCCAAAGCGGAGTTCGAGGCCAGTATCATACAAGGTAGGACGGGGAGGATTTGTATGAGCGGCATTCCCCCGGGATAACCAGTGTGCTGAATATGAAACCCTCGACCAATCTGCAAAAAGCAGTGCTGTGGAATTCGCGCGAATTGACGCAAGGCTGTATGGAGCCGCAGAGGGAAGATTGAATATCGATCTGATTCGTTTAACAACGGGTCGTAGATGCGAAGCCGTATTTGGAGTCTGCTGGTAGACAACCTCCAAGAATCGCTTTCCAAAGTTCCTGCGGAACTCGAGTTCTTTCTTTGGAAAATCCTCAAAGCCGCTTTTGCAACCGTCTCGAAGCGCATCTATAAAGGATCCGACCTTATCCAAGAGAAGAGCGCCACGCTCATAGTCGCGACACTGGAGTGTCACGCCAAGAATTCGTGGCAAATATCGCGAGAGCGCAAAAAAAGGCTCAGGCATTAGAAGGTGACGCTCTATCAAATCCAGGAATGCATCTCGAATAGGCTTCCACGAATTGCTTTCCACGTCCCGTGCATGGGCTTCAACGTCACTCAAAAGCAGTGCGATCCCGGACCTTCTTAATGTCACTGTGTCTGCTTTCCGTAGAGCATCTGCTCGAAGTTGGGCATCAGGTGTGACCAATAGCGCTCTGCTTGCCATCTCTCCTTCGGTGGTAGGTAGATCGGGCAAATCACGGAACTCACTGCTCTGCGCCTTTATTTGTTCTTCGATTGGATTGATAAGGTCTAAGCCCTCCTTTCCTTCGAGCTGAAATATTTTTTGTTTGTCGGCGGCGAACAGTAGCTCCTGTGCCGGTTTCGAATCGTGGTAGGGAAGGTTAACGACCAATCCGAGCTCCCCATTTTTCAGAGTCTCCAAACTTAAAATTGGGGACATCTGCTGCACTAAGAATTCCAGAAACTTCTCTCCAGTTTCGAATGGTTCATCCACTTTCTGAACGAGTATCACGTCATCGACATATCGGCCATAATAGCAGGGTTTGAGCGCCACTTTCACCTGTTGATCAAAGTCCCTCAACAGGCAGTTTGCTATTACAGCTGAAGCGGAGAGTCCCACAGGAACACCATGCTGGGTCTCTCCCAATTCCTGAAACGCAATTTTGTTCCACGTTTCGAAACTTGCAAGGAGCTGGCTGGTGAACCTGTGATCGTCTTTTGAGAGTGGTGTGAAGATTCCAGCCAAGTAGCCAGGATCAAGTAGGAACGACGGATTGACCCGATGATAGAATCGCTTCAGATCCATCGTGATCGCGACGATTCGATGTCCTTTGTGTAGTTCAGCCTTCATGGCCTCGATACCCCGGGCTCGCCAATTTCCGTAGGCGATGAAATAAGGCGCGAATAGATTTGAGGATTCGAGATTTAGTTCTCCTGATGCTCCTTGTGGCTGGTGCTCCTCCGGGCGCCACCTGCGCAGGCGGCTTCCCATCGAGCTAAATGTATCGAGAGTCTCATCATAGATGTGCCCTACCTTGATCACCCAGAGCGCGGAAATGACCAGATACTCCACCGTCGCATTGATTACTGTTCTAAACTCGGCTTCGGCTTTTTTACCTGTTTCTGCTATCCGTCGCCACTCTTCCAGTTGATCGGATGTCTGAAAATGAAGTTTGCTCCCTGAGTTCGACTTCCTATTTGGGGGAGATATGGATTTCGGGATGCAGGTCGCTTCACCGATGAATTTCCCATCTCCTGACCAATCCGATTTAGGGTCATTGAGCTTTTCAAGTAGGTTTCGAAGGTTCTCGATGAGGTCCAGCTCGTATGCGGAGAATTTCAATCCATGTGCGCAATTCGTATCGTAAAATGCCTCAGCCTTCGCCTTCCGGTATGCAACCACTAGTTCAGGCAAATCAAAATATTTTTCGGTGGCGGTTGGCATACTTCGTAGAATTTTGTCTTCTCATTTTGCCCGTTGGCGCATTTTGAGTTTCAGGAGGCAAGTTTAAGCATATGGTTTTAAAAGACGGTTCCAAACAAGTAACCTTCCTCTTTGGAACCATCTAACGAGAGAACCACGGGGTCTGCGCCCAGGTCTTCGGGTGGCTCCTCGGTTGTCGTTATGATGTATTGGAACGCGAGCGGGGCAGCAGTCGATAAATGTTTGATGAGACGGAACAAGGGTCGGTAAAGGCTCTGCTCCATATCCGATTCGCGAGGGCTGTCGTGCATCAGGAATCCGGGATGGTGGCCGATTCCGTGGAGTCTTGCCAGCAGAGCCGAGTAGTCGAAAAGCAGGGTCGTGAGAGCGTTGTATGCGCCTCCTCCCGAGCCAATGCGTGCGTTGATCTCATCCCGGGTGAATTTCAGTTTTGCTTCCGTAGCATCACCTTTCAGGTATCGGCACAGGGCTTCAAAAATTTTCCCTACCTCCTTTTGGCGGGTCTTCGTTTCTTTCTGGGCGACATCCTGCTCGGATTTCAGAATCTCCAGACTTCGATCAATCCCGATGATCTCAGATCGGATCGTGTCCAAACCAAGGTAGCTGTCTTTCGCCTCGTTGGCTCGCAGCTCCCAGCCGATGACTTCGGGAGAAAGTGCCGCGATGTCCTGTTTCAGCTTTTCCGAGTCTTTGCGTAATTTGTCCCTGTCAGTTCTGAAATTCTGGACGTTCAACCTGGTAGCGTTCCGCTTCTTTGTGAGGATTTCAATCGAAGCCCTCAAAGTTCGCATCGTGCTCAAAACTTCCTTTCTTGCTATGGTGGTCAACTCTTCGGTTCCCTGCGGTTCAGGTTCGGGAGGCTTTTCCTCGCCCCCGTTCTTTTCCCGGTATTCCCGCAAGATGGGGCAGCGGAACAACGCTATGTTCGTGGGGACTTCGCAACGATCCCGGTCGGGGGAAAGTTTCGCGAGGATTTGTTCGAGCTGATCTAAGGTCGCCGTCTTTCCGCCTGCCTCAAAACGCTTGAGTTCGTCGTCGGCTTCCTTGAGTCTTTGCTCCCCGCCCTCAAGCTGGTCTTCTGCAATCGCAGCCATGCCGACAGCCCTTTCCAGGCTGGTCTCGGCAGTGGCTAGATCGAGTTCTTCGTTCTGGCTTTCCAAGGAGAGTCGGCGGGCTTCCACGAGATACCTGGCGTGGCGGACAATCTGGTCGATGAACAATTCCTCCCCGACATCGGGAAGGGCGTGGCCATCGGGGAGTTCGTCTCGCGCCTTTTTCAGAGCTTCGGTCATGCGTCTCTCGTGGAATTTGACGTCATCAAGTTTGGTGGACCGTTGTTCGTCCAGTTCCTCCCGTTTCGCGATCACCCTGCGCTCTTCCGTATCGGTGACTCCGAAGAGGCAACGCGCAATGAAGCGTGCGTCCGCTACGGAAAGGTCGGGGGATCCTGAATTTGACGAGGTTTCCCGCCATTCGAAGCGGGAAGAGAGATGTGTCTCCTGATCGCGAGCAAGCCACTGAAGTAGATGCAGCCAGAGGATGGGGCGCTGGCTCTTGGAGTCGAAATGGTGAACGGGGAAATTACGTAGTGTCTCCATTTCCAGATGTGGCAGGAAATCCTCCTTGTATTTCAGTCGGTCGGAAACGGGCAGTGCCAGGGTCTCGTCAATATCCATCCCCCGGGCGGCGAATGGATGCCCGCCGGAATAAAGCGGGCGTGCTGCGACCCAGGATTCTCCCGAGATCATGAACCGGCCGATGACCCACGGATGCCCTAGCTTTTCACAGGCGGAAATTGCTTTGCGGGTATTCTCCGTGCCATAGCTTTTCTCACCCATCAGGTGTCTGATGAGTCGGCAGAACGTGCTTTTCCCCACATCGTGGCCTCTTCCCCGTGCCTCTGGATTCGGTTCGTCCGGGTGGGAAGGCTTCGCCCATACGATGTTGAGTCCTAGCTGGAGCGGAACCCGTCGGATCTCCGCTTCAGATCCGGGTTCCAGCTTGTTGAGAAGACGGATTTCCCGCACCCATAGGCTCGGCGATGTCCTTTGGGTTGGTCTGAGATAGTCTAGATCAGGAATTAGCTCGGCTCCGTTATTCATGGTTCTAGGCTGTTTTTGCTTCTGCGAAATCAATCGCGGCTTGATTCTCCTCTTCCGAGGACAGGTCTATGATTTCCGCTTGTTTGGAAAGCACCTGAAGAGATGCCCTGACATCGAAGGATCGCCATTCGTCTCCGGGCACCAGAGGAAAACGGGCGGTTTTCCGAATGGTTCCGTTGCTTCGATCAACATCGATCCAGCCATCCTTTTCCAGGCGTTTCAAAAACGGAATGAATTCAAGGTTCGAAGGATCATCGTTGAATCCTTCGACCCATTTTCCCCCGATGCTTCCGATTGCAGCGACGATCTCGGATTGCCTCGCCTCTCGATGGCGCAGGAGATGGAACGTCCGGTTGAGAGTTTTGAAATCCGAACGGTCGGCCGCGTGATCGAGGAACTCGTTCGCGAAAACCAGTAAGAACTTCTCAGGCGAGGCCAGCGAAATCCGGGGGCTGGAAGGCAGGGCGAGCACTTCCACTTTGGTGCGGAGTGGAGCGGCGAATAGATCGTCTTCCTGACCTGTTCGTTGTTTGGGAACTTTGCGCCCCTTTGAGGTGGTCGCGGTGACCAGGGCTGCGTTCTGTTCTTCGGCGGCTCGCTCGTGGTTGAGTTTTAGGAGGCGGGTGAGGAGTTCTTTGCGGGCTGCCGGGGTGATGGTGTAGCGGGTGCGGTCGTTTTCGGGGAGGGTTTCTATGGCGTAGAAATCGTGCGATAGCACGATCTCTACCAAGGGTGAAGGTTGAGGGATGAAGGATGAAGATGCATGAGTCGCTTTGCTTGGGGCATTTTGCTCTCCATTGGCTGTTCGCCAATCCTTGGGTGCCCAGCCGTAGGCTTCGAGGACGGTGTAATCGAGTTCGCGGTGGAGGGTGCGGAGGTGGTGGATGGCGTCGCGGGCTTGGTCCGGGGTGAGGGTGCCGGCGGTGGCGCGGTGCTCGGGCGGGACGGAGGCGGCGGCTTGCCAGTCGGGGGATTTTTCGCGCTTGGTGAAGAGCTTGGCGAGGCGGGCGTCGAGATCGGGGGCGTGGAAGAGGTTGTAGATGTCGGTGAGGCCGAGCCAGAGGCGGAGCATGAGATCACGGCGGTGCTCGTGGTAGCGCTCGCCAATGGCGGCGAGGTCGGGGTTCGCTTGCTGCCACTGCCCGGCGGGAAAGGCGAAGGTGTCGAAGCACTCCGACGGGGAGTAACGGAGCCGGGTCTCTAACGCGCCGCTGTATTTGCGTGCCCAGACTTCGTGGATCGTGGATTGCACGATGGCGTAGTGGTCCCAGCGGTCGGTGGTAAAGACGTATAGCGCGTGGGTGAATACTATGTCTGTTGGCGTCGAAGTGAAGTTAAGGTATTTGGTTGTTGCGGCAGCAGCAAAACAGCGAGGACTTCCTGAGATTTTAGCGTAAAGTCCAGAAGCTCGTTCGGCATACTGCCACCACCTGTCTCGGCGGGTAGCGCGATTTGATTCGGCTCGAACTGGTTTTACTGTCGTCTCAACGATCAAAAATGGGGCTTTGTATCGCTGGGCTTTCTCTATCGGCCAATCTCGGAAGTTAATGATGCTACGACCGGGAATCTGATCTGGTTGATTATTGATTTCTTGCCCGTTGATAAGAGGAAAGATAACCTCGGAATTCTTGATGTCGTTGCCACGAAGTAGATCTGCTTTTTCGTGAGTAAGGAGAAATCCGTCTCCGAGGAAGATAGAACCTTGAAAAACCTTGGCGCTGTTTTCAGTCAATCCAGAGGGTTCTCCGGCGTTTTCCTCGTCCTCAAAGAAAGCGTTGATCATTTCAACCGGTTTCCCATCAAGGTAACATGGAGATTTCCCCTCGCCGCGATGGATAGAGACGAGCGAGACGACGAGATTGGCGACGCCCGGCCATTTGATGCCGCGCACGGCCATGTTGATGGTGCCGCTTGCGGCGATGATCTGTTCGAGGCCATCCTTACGCACGTCGCCGTCCTTGATCGAGTTGGTGGTGATGAAGGCGGTGAAGCCGTTTGGTCGGACAAGGGTGAAGATGCGGCGGAGGAAGAAGGCGACAAGATCGCTGAGTCCGGTGGGGGCGTATTGCCATTTCACGTATTCGCAAAACGGGTGGCCGTAAGTGCCGCTGAGTGCTTGGCCGCCGAGGTAGGGCGGGTTTCCGAGGATGCAGTCAAAGCCGCCACGGGCGATGATTTCCGGGAATTCGAGGAACCAGTGGAAGGCGCGTTTGCGCTCGGCGATGTGCCAGGCGGAGGCGGTGGCCTGGCCTTGGGGCGTTTGGCCGGCGAGGTAGGCGCGGAAGCCGGCGTCCGTGATGAGGCAGGCTTTGTTGCCGGCGGTCTTGGGTTGATAGAACTGGGCGATGGGGATGGCGGCGATCTGGCGGAGGAGGTAGGCATCCTTGCTATCGGCGGCATCGAAGCGCTTTTTCTTGGCGGCGATCTCGGCGGGGGTGTGCTCGGGGAGGGCGGAGATTTCGCGCCAGCGGGCGAGGACGGCGTCGAGTTTCTGCTGAAGCTCGGGGGCGAGGTGGAGTTTCTTCTGGCCGGTGGCGTGGTCCTTGCGCTCGGCTTTGTTAACCTTGCGGAAGTGGGCGGCGATGTCCTTGTCGTCGCCGGGGAGGGTTTTAAAAGCCTCGTCGGGAACGCCTTTTTCGAGTTCGTCCTGGGTGACGAAGCCGACGATGGCATTGCCGCACTTGATGTGGTGGTCGAGGAAGTTGAGCGGTTCGCCGGGGCTGTGGGCCTCCAGCCAGAGGGCGACCTTGCAGAGTTCCACGGCGAGGGGGTTGAGATCCACGCCGTAGATGCAGTTCTTGATGGCATCGCGGGTGGCCTCGCGGAGAGCGGCGGGGCTGGGTTGGTCATCGCCGGTGCGGACGATGGCGAGGGCGAGGCCGATGCGGCGGGCGGCGGCGAGCAAGATGTGGCCGGAGCCGCAGGAGATGTCCGCGACGCGGAGGGAGAGGAGGGCGGCCTCTGAAGGATGAATGTTGAGGGATGAAGGATGAAGGGAAGAGGAAGATTTTGAAGAAACAGGCAAGATGCCTGTGCTCCCTTCTTTCAGAGCGGCGGCGATGAGGTGGTCGAGGGAGTGCTTGAGGAGAGGCTGGACGAGGATGTCCTCGGTGTAGTGGGAGCCGGTGGCGGAGCGTTCGTCGCCCTGGGCGAAGGCGAAGTGCCATTTTTCCTCCAGCAGGGTGACGCGGGGTTCAAATTCGAGCAGGCCCTGATAGACGGAGCCGAATTCCTCGACGTTGAGGGCACCGTAGTTCACCCGCATGAGCTGGCGGGTGACGGGATTGGTGAAGAGGGTGAGCTGGCGGAGGGCGGTGAGGAAGGTGGCGTTGTCGAGCGAGCAGTCTTCCAGCAGGCCGAGGGAGCCGGAGTTGAAGAGATCGCCGCCGAGCGGGGCGACGCCGAGTTTCAGGCCGCGGCCGGATTCGTCCACGAGGCGGAAGAGGGCGACGAGGGCGAGCCAGGCATCGTGGTGGCGGGCATCGGCGAAGTGGGGTTTTTCCGAGAGGCGGCGGAGGCGGGCGAGCGAGTAGCCGAGATCGTAGATTTCCCGGAGGCGCTTGTCGGTGCCGGGGATATGGGCGAGGCCGCGTTCCTCGATGACCATGAGGAAGAGGAGGCGGTAGATGAGGCGCAGGAGGGAAGGATAGAGAAAGGATGAAGGCTGAGGGTTGAAGGATGAAGGAGATGAAGAATGACTCACCCTTTCCCGCAGCGCTTGGTTGTCCGGATGATTCAGGAGGCCGTTGGCCAAGCTTTCGATGATGGATTTGACGGCTTTGCTGAGGCCATCGCGGATGCGGGAGCCGGAGTCGAGCGAGTCCTGGTGGTAGATCTCGATGGGTGATTCGCCGGCGGCGTCCTGGCGGACGGGCAGACGGGAGGAGTGGATCAGGCGGTAGAGGAGGGCGAACTCGGAGAAGAGCTCCTCGGAGAAGATGCGTTCGAGGTCGAACTCGATGAAGGAGAGTTTCACCAACCGTGAGGAGTCCCGGAGCAGGCGGATGATGCGGCCATTGGTGAGGATGCCGTAGAGGTGCTCGGTGAGGTTGAGGTATTCCTGGAGCAGGCCGTGGGGCGACATGCGCGGGGCATTGGGAATGGTGCTGCGTCGGTCGAGCGATTCGTGCCAGCCGCTGACGTGGATGGGCAGGCTATCGCGGGTGGCATCCCGGTGGGAGATGCGGTAGATCTTGCCATCGAGTGTTTCGGACTCGGCGAGCGCGGGATGGTAGGAGAGGAGTTCGAGCAGCGGACCGATGAAGAGGTTGCGGGTCTCGGTGGTGCCGGAGGCTCCTTCCTTGAGTCGGCCGATTTTCACCTGATAGGCGGCCCAGTAGGCGCGGGCGGCAGCCCAGGCATCGGCGATCTCATCCTTGACCTTGGTGCCGGATTCGAGGCCGAAGTCCTTCGCCGACTGGTGCGAGCGCTCACCACGCTCGATGGAGTCGAGGATGTCGGCGGAAAGGATGGAGCCTTCGAGGCGGATGGAGGGGTGCATGGGGGAAAGGTTGAAGGATGAGGTATGAAGGATGAAGGGAAGAGGAAGATAAGACTTCAGCCTTGTGCCTTTTTTGGGATCGTTGTGAAGATGGCTAGGAGTTGGTTCGTTTCGTCGCGGAGGGCGGCGAGTTTGGACTCCGGAATGATTTCGGAGCGGACGAGGAGTTCGAGCCAGTAGGAGGTTTCATCAAGCTCCTTGAGGCAGTCGCCGATTTTGGCGATGAATTCGGCTTTGGTGCGGGCGCGTTGGGCTTCGCGGTAATTGGCACCGACGGAAGTTCCTGAGCGAAGAACCTGTTTGCCCAGCACGCGCGCTTCTTCTGTCTTCGGGAGACTCACAAACATCCGCACGACACGAAGTGCAAACGCCGTCGTTCGCTCAACCAGATCATTGTCATTTTCATCCTTCATAAATCATCCTTTATCCTTTCTCTGTGAGCATCCATTGCCAGGCGGGGAGGACTTGGATTGGAGTTGGCACGGTGGGGAACGGCAGGCGGGATTCGAGGGTGAGAATGAGGTGTTTGGCGCGGGGGTATTGGGAAGCGGCGTCCTGGAGGGCGCGGAGTTCACGGGCGAGGGTGTCGGGATCGTCGATGGAGGTGCAGACTTGGATGAGTTCCTCGGAGGCGTCGGGATAGCGGGCTAGGAAGTCGACTTCGAAGTTGCCTGGGGTTTTGACGTAGGAGATGTTGGCTTGGCGGCGTTGGAGTTCGGTGAAGACGGCGGTTTCGAGCAAGTGGCCGGTATTGGATTTCCCGCTACGGTCGAAGACGGGGATGAGCGCGGGGTCAGCCGGGTAGATCTTGCGCGGATTGACCTGGCGGCGCTTTTCCGAGTCGGTGGCGACGGGGATGGTCTGGAGGAGGAAGGCATCCTCGATGTGGGAGAGGTAGTCGTAGAGGGTTTCTCGACCGACGGCGATGCCTTGGGACTTGATGTCGGCTGCGAATTTCGTAACCGAAAACAAACTGGACGGGCTGGAGAGCAGGCGGCGGACGAGCCAGCGGAGGGCGGTAACATTGGCGATCCGATGGCGTTCGATCACGTCGCGCAGGAGAAGCACGTCGATGTAGCTTTGCAGGAGCTGTCGTCTCTCAGGCGTTGAGAGATCCTGGGCTTCCGGGAAACCGCCGATTTCCAGAAAGCGGGCGAACTGGTAGTCCAAAGCCGTGGCCTTACGGTTGGTGAGAGCTGCGGGATTTGCCGGGATCTCTTGCTGATGGTGGCGGAGAAACTCGCGGAAACTGAAGGGATGAATGGAGATCTCCCAAGCCCTACCACGCATGGAGGTGGCGATTTCGCGGCTGAGTAGCTTGGCCGAAGATCCAGAGAGGAAAATCTCGTAGCCCGGAGTGTCGAGCATTCGGCGGATGAAGGTTTCCCAGCCGGGGACCAGCTGAATTTCATCGAGAAAGAGGGTGGTCGACTCGGTCACGGGTTCAGGGAAAAGGCGAAGGTGGATGTCAGGGATGAGGTGGAGCTGATCGACGCGTAGGTCTCCGAGACGTTCATCCTCGAAGTTGAAGTAGATCAGGCGCGACGGGGTGCGACCCGCTGTCATGAGGTCAGCGCGGCATTGGTAAAGGTAGCTGGTTTTGCCCGCCCGGCGCATCCCGATGACCGCAATGGCTTTGCCTTTGATCGTAGGTAAAGTCGTGTCTCGACGAGTCAATTCAGGCAAGGTCGCATCCGCCGAGGCGAGGACCTTGTCTTGAATGATTTGGCTTAATTGGACTTCCATGAAGTCTTTATTGTTTGAGAAACAGGCTTTTGTGAAGTCTAAATTTCAGAGGTGACAGGAAGGAGGACATACACGCCGAGGACGTCCATTGGGAGGACGGGGTAAACGACGCCGAAGCGTTTTTGTTCGACGAGGGAGGAGAAGCGTTCGTGAGCCTCGACGAGGTGGATGCAGCGTTGCTCGGCGAGATTGTCGAAGGCGGGGCGAAGTGAGTCGAGTGAACCGAGACGTTCTTCGAGGAGGCGGGTGCGGCGCTCGGGGGTAAGATCGCCGGAGGGGCGGGCAGAAGAGAGCAGGGCGTGGGCTTCATCGAACGAAAGGAGTTCGTGATCCTCCGGGTCTCCGCGATAGCCCCAGAGCAGCATTTCTTCGGCGACGAGTTGGTGGCCGCTGCCTTTCTTTTCCTCGATGACGTTGCGGCAGCGGAAGAGGAGCAGGGTTGTCGGCTTGGTGACGGCATCGGAGCGCATGACCGAGGCGCGGGCGGCGGCGTGTTTCTGGCGGGCTATGGTGTGGGCGAGGACGATCTGGCAGATCTGCTCGATGAAGGGGTGATTCCGCCCGAGGTAGATGTGGTTTTCCGGGGTGGGAGATTCGAAGGAGACCAGCACGGACACAGCCTTCGGGAGGTGGTTTTGCGCGGCTGGGGGCAGGTTGGCGGTGTAGAGGCGGAAGCCCTCGCCCTCTTCGTCGATCTGGACGCCGAAGAGCGAGCGGAGGCCTTCGAGCACGAATGCTTTAACGGCCACCGGTGAGCCGATGGCGTCGTCATTTTCCCGGAGATCCTGTTCGATCTCCTCAGCCTTGATGGCGTGCTGGGCGAAGACGGAACGTGAATACGAGGCGCGGTCGGCGGCCTTGCGGTATTTGTCGGAGATTTCGATTTTGAGTTTCCGTGCTTCATCGAATTCATCGAAGCTAAACTCGGTCTGGCCCTTGCCGACGCGGCGGGTGGAGATCTTGCGGTCCGGGTTGAGCAGCAGGGACTGGGTGATGGTGTCGATGATGCTCTGGCTGTCCTCGGGGAATGGGACGTTGATGCCGGTGGAGCGTTTGATTTCGCGGACCTTGCGAAGGATGACATCGAGCACGACGCCATCGACGGCGCTGTCCTTGGAAAAGAGGAGATAGGCTTTCACTTCCTTCGCCCGCTGGCCGAAACGGTCCACGCGTCCCTCGCGCTGTTCGAGGCGGTTCGGGTTCCACGGGAGATCGTAGTGGAGGACGGCGGTGAAATGCTCGTGAAGGTTGATGCCTTCCGAGAGGCAATCGGTGGCGATGAGGATGCGGAATTTTGACTGACCCATCGAATTGATGCGCTCGCGGCGGATTTCGTCCGGGTCTTCGGAGGTGACGACCTGGATGTCCGCCTTGGGGAATTTTTTTGCCAACAGCGGTCGGAGTTCTTCTCCCAGGTATATCGCGGTCTGGATGTATCGGCAGAAAATGACGGGGTTGTGGCCGGTCTGAAGCCAGTCCTCGACGACCATGCGAGCGGCTTCGAGCTTGTGGTCGGACTTGGGACCGTTGAGGGCCGAGAGTTCCTTTTCAAAATCACGGAGTTTCCGAAGCTGGTTCTGGGTCCATTCGGTGCTTTCCACACATTCGACTGGCACGAGGTCGGACTCGAAGCCATCGGGTTTGTCGTGGACAGGACCTTCGGCCGAGTCTGCTGAATCGACATCGGGTTTATCGCCCAATTTGGCGCGGCGGGCGCGGAGCATGGCGACACCGGCAGCGGGGCTGGACATGACACCGCGCAGCAGGCCGAGAGCGGTCCAGTAGTGGACGCGCTTGACCCGGTCGCTTTCCTGATCGCCGGCGACGAGGGTGCGGGCGAAATCGAGGAGGCCTTCGAAGAAGGCGAGGTATGGCTTCGAGAGGTCGTAATCGAACTCGCCGGACTCGCGGGTGGGGAATGGCGTGTCCTCGTTCATCCAGCGTTCGACATCGGCGCGGCGGCGCTGGACGAAACTTCGGGCGAGGCGTTGGCGTTCCGGTTGGGTGGCGGTGGCGACATCGAGGGTCTCGAATGACGGATCCAGCAAGCCCAGCAAGGAAGCGAATTCCTCCTGCTTGCCGCTGTGGGGGGTGGCGGTGAGCATGACGAGATGCTGGCCTTCCTTGGCTGCGATGCGGCGGATGAGATCGTGGCGTTGTTGCTGGGAGGGGGAGGCTCCCTGTGGACGGGCACAGGTATGAACTTCGTCAACGATTACCATTTCCGGACATTCGTTGATGAAGGTGGCCCGGCGGTTCTCCGACTTGATATAGTCCACGCTGAGAACCTGGAAGGGGTAGAACTGATAGACGGATGTGTCACCGTGGATTTCCCGGTCAAGGCGGGCTTGCGTGTTCGAGCGGATGACGACGGCTTCGACGCCGATCTTGTCGCGGATTTCCTGCTGCCACTGGTCGCAGAGATGCGGCAGGCAGATAACGGCGAAGCGGCGGATCTTCCGGCGGTCGAGAAGTTCGCGGACAATGAGGAGGGCTTCGATTGTTTTGCCAACCCCAACATCGTCCGCGACGAGCAGGCGGACGGTTTCCTGGCGGAGCGCCATGACGAGCGGAACCATCTGATAGCTGCGGGGACGGAACGAGATCCGAGCCAGCGAGCGGAAGGGGCCGGCGCCGCTGCGGAATGAAAGCCGGGCGGCATCGTGCAGGAGGCGGGCTTGGGCGAAGTTTCCGAGGTCTTCGGGATCGGGTTTCGGGAACTCTGCGGGAGAGGGAACGTCCGCCCCGGTGGCAAGCGGTAGGAAGATGGCGGTGGATTCTTCATCCGAACCGCCGAGGGGTTTTACTAGAAGTAGCTCGGCATCGCCGGAGGGCAGAACCACCCAATCGCGATGGCGGAGGGTGACGAGGCTGCCGGGTTGCTGGATCTTGGTGGGAGTCATGGTGCTTGAACGACTTTCTTGAAGATGTCCGGGTATTTGGCAACGACGTCAGCGAGGTCGTCCTTGTAGTAGTAAACGATCACTTCGTCGCCCCGATCCTTGAGCGCTTTGCGCTGTGTTACGTCCTTCGCTTTGACATCCGCCTGATCGTGGGGCGTGCCGTCGCAGAATACCCAGGTGTCCGGATGGTAGAAGAAGTCCGGCTTCACATAGATGCCGTCGGCGTTCTTCTGGGCGGCGTCGGGCAGGCGGATCTTTTGGTCGTGCAGGTAATCGAGGAATTTTTCCTCGGTGCTGGAGGATGTGTCGATCTGCTTGCGGAGCCACTGGTATTGCTCCTCATAACTGCGGTGGCCGCTGGGATCGGCGAGATCAATCGAGCAGGCCTTGAGTTTTTCGAGAGACTCGCGGATGGCGAAGCGGTCGAGGATCAGGTGATGAGGCTGATTGTAGTAGCTGAGGAGATCGTCGTAGGAGGCTTTTTCGACGTATTCGGGATCGTCGAAGTTGCAGATCTCAATGGCTTTCCCGATGACCTTGCGGAATGCATCGACATCGGTGGCGAGCTGGGAGAGCACGCCGAGGCTTCCCTCGCTGGCCTCGTAGAGGAAGATGTTCGGATCGGCCTTGTCGCCCATGGTGGTGGCACCGAGTTCGGCGGACTCGATCTGGAAGACCTGCTCGATGGCTCGCTTGAGCGCGTATTGCAGGGAGAGGACTCCGGCGGAATCGAGGGCGAGGGTTTTGACCGGCTCGATGTATAGGGCATCGGCGTTGGTGTGGGTGAAGATCTGGACGCGCCGGATTTCGTTGGCTGAAGGTTTTTCCGGGTCGGGCTTGGGTTTCCAATAACCGGTGGAGAGATCGAGGAAGAAGCCTTCCTCCTTCTGGGATTTGTCGCCCTTGTTGACCTGGATGAGCTGTGCGGCGGGGATGTAAGCGAGGTTGAGAAGATGATCCGAACCGCTGAGGATTCGAGCACGCTTGACCCTGCCCATGTCGCCGTCCGGCACTGAGAAAAAGGTTTCGATATTGAAGCCGACACGGCGGCGTTCCTCTTCCTCGCAGGTGATGTGTTCGCGAGGTTGGGCGCGGCATTCGCTGAGCGGGATGATGTCGACGAACTCCTCGCGGTTCTTCGATTCGGTGAGATCGATGCCGGTGAACGGGCAGGTGTCGGCGGTCTTCTCACTGTTGTCCAGCCAGTAGCCGGAACCCTTGCAGACACGGGCTTGGCGGATCTGGCTCTGAATGTCCGGCAGGATGATCTGGCAGATCGAGAATTTCTCGCGGGCGTGATAGATGATGTTTCCGGGGCCGAACTCGCGGAGGGCGATGAGGCGAGGGCGCGAAATGTATTCGCCGCCGTTGCCCTGGCTGGCGAAGACGCGGACAGGCAGGCGGGTAAAGTTGTAGCCGGGGAGGAAGCCTTCGGAGGCGAGATAGCGGAACACGTAGAACTCGGTCATCTCCGGACTGCCTGAGCCGAAATCCATTCGGTTCTGGAGCAGGTCGAGCTGGCGGGTTGACTGATCCTGGAGCCGCTTGAGGTCGCGGTATTCCGGGCTGTTCAGCGTGTAGGTGCCAAGGTCGATCTGGTGACTGGCTCGCGAACGGGTGCTCTTGGCTTCTTGGTAAAGAATGCGCCAGCGTTTGAGGGATTGGTCGAGATCGTCTTCAAGGTTGCAGAGCTGCTTGGTGATCCAAGCGGCCGAGAACCAGGATTCGGTTTCCAACTGTGCGGCGAGTGTTCCGAGGATTTTAAGGAACGAAGCGGTAAGGTTGGCGAGTTGGGGTGGATCGAGAGTGAGGGCTGCGGTGGTTTGGGCGCGCAGCGGCTGGGTTGGCTGATCCACTTCCAGAAGCTCGACGACCGACTGCTTGACGTGGGGCAGACTGAGTTCCGAGAGGGCGAAAGCCCGGAGGTGGGATTCGATCAACTCGCGGTTTCGGAGATCGATGCGCGGAGCCTCGACGAAGCCAGCAACCAGGTCTTCCTTTTCAGCGAAGTAATGACGGTCGTGTGGCGAGTAGCTGGAGCAATAGGTAAAGACGAGAGCCGACTGGCCGCTGCGGCCGGCGCGACCGCTGCGCTGCGCGTAGTTCGCAGGATTGGGCGGGGCGTTCCGAAGGTGGACGACGCTCAGGTTTGAGATGTCGATGCCGAGCTCCATGGTGGGGGAGCAGAACAGGGCGCTAACGGACTCGTTGCGGATTTTCGCGTCATCCAGTTTTGTTTCTTCTTCGTCGAGATACCAATCCGCGCGGAACCGATCCTCGCGGTCGAGGCGCGCCTCATTTTTGAGCTGTCCGGTGTGATCCTCGCCGACGAGGTTTTTCAGTTTTGAAAAGTCGGTGAGGTAGAGCTTCTGGAAGAAGACGTTGGCCTTCGTCTGGAAGCCTTTGTAAGTCCTGAGCTTGACCTCGTCACGGCGCACGGTGCTGAGGTCACCGGGTTTCCAAAGGATCTTGTCCAGCCTGAGGCGGTAAACATCGACGTCCTTGTTTTCTGCTGATCCGGCTTTCAGGGTGACGAGAAATCCGGCTTTCGCCAAAGTGGAGAGGAGGGCGGTGATGAAAGTTTCGTAATCGTCCCGTCCGACCTTTTCGTCGGGGAAGTGTTCGCGGATGAAACGTTTGGCATACTTGCCGAAGGCACTGGACAGCCCCAGGGAACCGGATCGACGCTGATCCCGACGGTTCAACCGCCCGGTTCTCATGAAAAACGGGGCGAAGGTCTTGTCGCCCTCAAAGGTCCACGGACTGCGAAGGCGTTCACCGAATTCCTTTTCAGCATCGGCAAGCGGGGCGCTTTCCAGCAGTTGCTCGCTGTGGATGGCGTATTCGAGGCGGAAGTGATCGAGGACATTTCGCAGGAAGCGTGTGCGGATTTCCTTGTCCAGTTCGCAGAGCCACGGGACGCCAGCCCAGCCGGGCTCATGGGCGGCAGCGGTTTCGAGATCCTCGTATTCCACGTCGATGAGCGCACATTTCTCCAAGTTTGGAAGGATCACCCGCCAACCACGGCGGAGGTCGTAGATCGCCTGATAGAGGAGATATTTTTCGAAAGCCTGTTCGAACTGCCGCGCGACGTGTGGGAAGGGATCGGGATCGATGTTCTTCGCGTAGCTCCGGATTTCGAGATTGAGTGATTCGCGGATGAGCCGACCGATTTCCGCAAAGCCGAGGTGGCCGGCTGGTGACTCGGCGGCGGCCTTGGCGATTGCGGAGCGGATCCGCACCACGCGGACGAAGTCGTTGAAGTGACCTGACTGGAGGGCTGCGTCCTGGCGGTTGTCGGTGAAGCTGAGAAGTTTCTGATCCTTGGGACGATAACCGTTTTCGGCCAAGCCCTGAAGAATCAGGAATGAGGAGATGGTGGTGGAGGTGCTCCTGCCCTCGTTGCCAAGTGTGGTGAGTTTGGTGCGCTCATTGGTGTTCCCGTCAAAGAACAGCCCTGCGGTGGGATCGAAGAGCAGTCCCTTCGGAGCGCCTCGCATGAACCAGCCTTTCGAGGGAAGGCTGGAGGTTTCACCATACTCAAAATTGCCGTTCTCATCGTAGGAGATGCGTTGCGGCATGCGGTCCGCGTAGGCCTTGGTGACCTTGAGGCCGTCGCGCTTGGTGTTGGTGAGCCAGGCGGGGGGGAGGTTTTCGAGATCCTCCTCTTGGTTCCAGATGTCGGTTCCGCCGGGAATGATGTATCCCGGCTTGTGGGATGAGTCGGTGGGTGCCTGCTCGGTGAACTCGCGGGGGATGAGTTTCAGGTTGGTTTCGTCCATCGAGACGCAGACGAAGGTTCGTCCACTGGCACGGCTGAAGACATGAGGATAGATCATTCGCTCACCGCCGCCATGGTGGATGCCGGGTTCCAAAGTGATGAACCGTGTGTCTTCCGGCTCCAGGGTGGCATAGACCGAACCGGTCTGGGCGAAGAACTGATGGAGTCGGAACGGAAGGTAGGTATAACGCTTTTCTTCCTCGACGAGTTTCTGATTGGCGCGGCTGATCCATTCCAGGAGCTTGCCCAGATGTTCGCGGCAGGTTTCTTCCTGGAGACCGGAGTCCTCAGACAGGCGACCTGCGATGCTTGATATGTCGAGTGGGATGGCTCGCTGTAAAATCGGCTTTGAGCCTTCGATGATTTCCTCGCGCAATGCGACCCGGTTCTCCAGCCAGACGGCGACGGGATGCACCCGCAGCTTCTCCGGAGGTGCCTCCGGATCGATTGCACCGGCAATGGATTTGGCGAGAGTTTCCGGCTCAAAGGGGAAGGCGGTGTCATCCAGCGAGCGAGTCAGGGTTTCGGAAATGATCTGATGGGTTCCGAACTCCTCTCCGAAGATCGCCGATGCCACCTCTGCGATGGTTTTCTTCCGGTGGGCGGTGGAGCCTTTCGACGACATCGTGGCCGAGGTGCCGATCGATGTGACCGGATGCTTGCAACGTCCCCGGATGCGGCGGATCAACATGCTCACGTCGGCACCCTGCCGTCCGCGGTAGGTGTGCAGTTCGTCGAAAACGAGGAATCGCAGGTTTTGGTAAATGGAGTCACGAAGCTCCCGCTCTCCGTGGCGGGTGAGGATGAGCTCCAGCATCATGTAGTTGGTCAGCAAGATGTCTGGAGGGTTCTTGAGGATCCCATCGCGCTGTTCGCCCTTCGTCTGACCGGTGTAGGCCGCGAAACGAATCGGGAACTCCGACTTGGTCTGCTCCTGGTAGTTCTTTGCAAATTTCTTCAACTCTTCTTCCTGGGAGTTGATGAGGGCGTTCATCGGATAGACGAGAACCGCCTGGATCCCTTTGCCGTATCCATTCTGGAACAGGTGATTGAAGACGCTCCCCAGGAAAGTGACCGATTTGCCGGATCCCGTGCCCGACGTGACGACAAAACTTTTTGCCTTCGCGCCCAGGGTGATCGCCTCGACCTGATGGGTGTAGAGGGTATAACCGTGGAAAACCCTGCCGATTTCATCATGAAGGACACCATCCTTCACCAGATCCGCCACGGAAAGATTCCGCTCGAACGAGGGATTAAACTGGATCAGCGGCTCAGGCCAGAGCTTGTTTCCGGAAAGTTCCTGTTCGACCTTGGTGCGGATGTCATCGTCGTGGATGTCGATGAAGCTCCGGATATACTCCTCATACCCTGAAACGATCTTGCTGTGTAGGTTCAGGGCATCCATGGACTGCTAATTCGTTAGGGATTTCAGAAGGCCGGGGCAAGGAACTTTCGTGGATTTATGAGCTGTCCAGAGCCAAATTACGAACATAGAAGCTGCTGACCCCGTGATTTTGATAGGCTCTTTGAGTGGATGGTCAGCCAGCGTAGGCCGGATCGCCATGCACAAGCGCCTGATCCGAGAAAGCACCGCTGGCTAAGGACCTCTCATGAATGTGATAAATTCGGTCAAACGACGGCGTTTGTTGGCATTTCAGATTGCCAGACAATCTTCAGAGATCGTTGCTGCCAATGGGTTCTTGCTTGGGTAGGGGTATATCTGGATGGTTTGGTGGTTCAAAGCGTTTTCGGCTCCCAAGATCAGCCTCCCGTTTGTCGGGGCACTGGCGAGAGCGTGTGGTCTGTCACGCCTCCTGCGTCCATGGCCATCTGACTACGGCTTCCGGGCTGTTCTGGCCCCGGGTCAGCCATGAGCAGAGCAGAACAGAACAGTAGCGGAGCAGTCGGGGCGCAGCGAGGGACGAGCGGAGACTGACTGCGGAGAGGGGACACTGAGATGAAACCCAGCAATCGCACCGAAATACAAAGGAGCCCGCGCAGCGGTCGAATTTTTTAAAAACCACCATCAGTCATAATCCGAGATGCAGCTGAAAATGTTTGTAGTACCGATCAAGAATGTCAGCGAGGCGGAAGCCGAGATGAACGGTTTTCTGCGCGGTCATCGAGTGCTGGCGGTGCAGAATCAGGACACCGATCACGTCAATACCACGCGTTCCTACCCTTGACCCCCTTTCTCTATCAAAACCATGAAACTCCCCACCTTTCCACTTACGACGCTCCTTATCGGATGTTCCATGCTCAGCTCCCACGCCGGCCCGCGCACATCAGCAAGCTACAACATCCCCACCGACGCCACCGACGCCACCGACGCCGGAGGCCAACGCGCCACCAGCACGAGCTACAGCAACGACGGCAGCGTCGGAGGCGTGGTGGGTATTTCCACCGTCTCCTCGCCCGCCCAAACGGCCAAGGCTGGCTACGTCGGTCAGCTCTACGAAGTCACCGCGCTGCAACTCGCCGCCTCCCCGGCGACGATCAACGAGACCGGAACCCGCCAACTCAGCGCCGTGCAAGTGCTGGATGACGACAGCACGCTCGCCGTCTCCGCTACGTCCGTCACTTGGTCCGTCATGGCGGATCCATTCAGCGGCATTGATGCGAGCGGCCTCGCCACCGCCGCCACCGTTTTTGAAGACAGCGCCGCCACCGCGCAGGGTGCCTTTGAAGGGCGCACCGGCCAACTTGCACTCACCGTGCTCGACACGATCCCCGACAACTTCGGCCCCTACGCTGCCGACGGCCTCGACGACGCTTGGCAGAACCAATACTTCAGCGCGGATCCTTCGAAAGCCGCACCCCTGCTCGATCCCGATGGCGACGGCCAGAACAACTTCTTCGAATGGACCGCCGGCCTCATCCCGACCGATCCAAGCTCCCGTTTCCTCCTGAGAGTGGAACCCGTCCCCGGCCAGCCCGCGCAGATGAACCTCATCTTCATTCCACGCTTCGGGGACCGCAGCTACGTCGTGAAATTCTCCACCGATCTCAGCCCCGGGCCATGGGATCCCGCCACCGTCTCCGTCCCCAGCGACAACGGCACCGAGCGCACCGTCACCGACACCTCCGCCAGCGAAACGAGTAAGTTTTGGCGGGTGGAGATCACCAAGCCGCAGCGGATTGAGGCTACCGATGTGCTAGGCGAAGCGGTCGCTTAAGAAATGATCCTCTAATTGGTAACAGGTGCTGCATTTAAACGTTTTCCAAATTTTTGTTGCGATGCAGCACCTGACCCCAAGGCACTGACCCCAAGGCACGTGTTTGGGTGAAATCCCGGCCATACCCAGGTTGCGCGAATTCGGAACCACCTGCCCTTTTTCCCTTTTCCCCTTCCCACAGCGGCACTTTATTGTTTATTTAGGGAAATAGAGGAAATTGGATTTCAAGCAATAGTCAGTTTATTCCAAGCTGACAGTTCCATCCTCAACCGGAAACTGAATCACCTCATGATCTCTCGTCTCAACCTGGCCCTCGGCCTCTCACTGTTCCTGCTCGCCCCCGCGCTTCATGCGCAGGTTCCACAGCTTCTCAACTACCAAGGCCGCGTGGCCGTGGGTGCCACGAACTTCGACGGCTCCGGCTCGTTCAAGTTCGCGCTGGTGAACGGCGGCACACTCGCCAGCGTGCAGGCGACGGCCACGGCCACACGCACAGGCAGCTTTATCACCAGCGTCAGTGTTACCGACGGTGGCGCAGGCTACACCAGCTCTCCCGCAGTCAGTTTAAGCGGCGGCGGAGGCTCGGGCGCGACGGCCACGGCTACCGTTTCTGCCGGAGTGGTAGTGTCCATCAACGTGACGAGCGCAGGAACGGGCTACACCTCTACCCCGACGGTGAGCATTGCCGCGCCTGCCCCCAGCTTTGCCTACACCACCTACTGGAGCAACGACGGCACCAGCGCCGCCGGCTCACAGCCCACCGCCGCCGTCACCCTCACGGTGACGAAGGGGCTCTACTCGGTGCAGCTCGGCGATACCACGCTACCGAACATGACCGCCATCCCCGCGACCGTCTTCGCGAATCCGGACGTGCGTCTGCGGGTCTGGTTCGACGACGGCACGGCCAATGGCTCGCAACTCCTCACGCCCGACCAGCGGCTCGCGGCGGTGGGGTATGCGATGATGGCGGGTGCGCTGGCAGCCAATCCAACGATCTCTGGCACGGTGACCGCCACCGCCTTCGCAGGCGATGGCTCGGGGCTGACGAATCTTCCCTCGTCTACTCCGGTAGCATCGCCGCCCGGCATGGTAATCATTCCGGCGGGGGAGTTCACGATGGGGAACTCGGTGGCGGCGGACACGGACATCACGGACGCGGCGCCGGTGAGCACCACGGTGTCGGCGTTTTACATGGACGTGAACGAGGTGACGCTGAGCCAGTGGCAGTCGGTCTATTACTGGGCCTTGGAAAACGGCTACACCGACCTGCCGGCCGGCAGCGGCAAGGGACCGGATCATCCGGTGCAGACGGTAAACTGGTATGCCTGCGTGAAGTGGTGCAATGCGCGCTCCGAGCAGGCGGGGAAGACGCCGGTGTATTACACGGATGATGCGCAGACGGCGATCTACAAGACGGGGGATGTGAACGTGACCAACGCGCAGGTGAAGTGGACGGCGAACGGGTATCGCCTGCCGACGGAAGCGGAGTGGGAGAAGGCGGCTCGCGGTGGTCTGAGCGGTCAGCGTTTTCCGTGGGGCATGAAGATCAACCAGAACCTGGCGAACTACTACGGCGCCACCGGCTGGTACGCCTACGATTTGGGGCCGGATGGCCGCAACGCGATCGGCAGTGTCGGCGGAACAAGTCCCGCGACGAGTCCGGTGGGCACCTTTGCAGCGAACGGGTATGGCTTGTATGACATGGCGGGCAATGTGATCGAGTGGTGCTGGGATAGGTATGGCACGCCGTATGCGGGAGGCACGGACCCGCGTGGTACTCCTGCAGGCTCCGACCGCGTGGTCCGCGGCGGCGGTTGGGGCTACGGTGCCAGCGGCTGCCGGTCGGCGTTCCGCGGCGACAGCAATCCGGCCACGGCCAACGACTACGGCCTCGGCTTCCGGGCTGTTCTGAGCCCAGGTCAGTGAGCAGAGCGGAGCAGGCGTGGCAAGTGAGGGACGAGCGCAGACTGACTGTGGAGCGGTTGGATAAGATTCTGCTTGGATAGTGTGAAGATAGGTAGGAGTGCCGCGTAGCGGCCGGATTTTTTTTAAGAAGCAGCATGCAACTAAAACTCTTTGTTATCCCGATCAAGAATGTCAGCGAGGCGGAAGCCGAGATGAATGGCTTTCTGCGCGGTCATCGAGTGCTGGCGGTGCAGAAGGAATTCGTGGCGGACGGGGAGAACTCGTTCTGGAGCGTCTGTGTGGAATATCTAGACGGCACAGCGGCGGGAACGGGAGGCAGGACTGTTGGCTCGCGGGTGCCGAAGGTGGATTACAAGGAGGTCCTCAAGCCGGAGGAGTTCGAGCTCTTCAGTCGGCTACGCGACTGGCGCAAAGCCGAGGCTGGCAAGGAGGGCGTGCCGGTCTACGCAGTGTTCACCAACGAGCAACTGGCGCAGGTCGTGCAGAAGAAGATCAACACCAAAGCGGGCCTGAAGGAGATCGAAGGCGTGGGCGAGGCCCGCATGGAGAAATACGGTGAGGCGCTGGTGCAACTCCTGACCCAAGCCCCAACGCAATGAAACGCCAAGGCAACCTGATGGCAACGATCGCCGAGCCGGATAATCTGCGGCGAGCCTTCTGGAAGGCTGCCAAGTCGAAGCGAGGCAAGGCGGACTGCCGGGCATTCCAGGAGCAGCTCGACAGCCGCCTCGCGGACCTGCGAAGCGAACTGCTGGAGGGCCGTGTCTCCGTGGGCGAATATCACACATTCCTCATCAAGGACCCGAAGGAGCGCATGATCTGTGCGGCGAGCTTCCGCGAGCGGGTGCTGCACCACGCGCTGATGAACGTCTGCGCACCCGCCCTAGAACGGGCTGCCATTTTCGACAGCTACGCCTGCCGCGAGGGGAAGGGCCAGCAGGCGGCGGTTCTGCGCGCCGCGTCCCACGCCCGACATCACGGGTGGTTTCTGAAGATGGATATCCGCAAGTATTTCGACTCCATCGACCACGCCATCCTGCTACGGTTGCTGGAGCGGAAGTTCAAGGACCCGTCGGTAATGAAACTGTTCCGACGGATCCTGGACAGTTATGAAACGAGCCCCGGCTGCGGGCTGCCGATCGGCAACCTGACCTCCCAGCATTTCGCCAATCACTACCTTGCTCCCGTGGATCGGCTCATCACCGAGCAACTGGGTGGGAGCGCCTACGTGCGCTACATGGATGACTTCGTCGTCTGGGGCGACAGCCGTGCCGGGATGCGTGAGACGTGGCGCAGGGTGGAGGAGTTTCTCACGACCGAACTGCGGCTGGAGCTGAAGGCGAACGTGTCCCTGAACCGGACGAGCCACGGCATGGATTTTCTCGGCTGCCGAGTCTTCCCGCACGAGGTGCGCCTCGCGCGGCGGAGCAAGCTGCGCTTCCAGCGGAAGTTCCGCGCCCATGAGCGGGAGCGGGTGGAAGGACGCTGGACAGATCTAGAAAGCCAGCAGCGGATGACGGCGCTGGTGGCCTTCACGCTGCCTTGGCGCAGCCGGAATTTTCGCTCGCACGTCGTGCGGCGATTTGGGGTGGCAGCCAACAGGCTCCAACCGCGTGATCCGCGGCGGCAGTTGGAACAACAATGCCAACAACTGCCGGTCGGCGAACCGCAACAACAACAATCCGGACAACGCCAACAACAACAACGGCTTCCGGGCTGTTCTGGCCCCAGCTCAACCCGGGCATCAGCTGATGCCCCGGCTGACCCGGCCGCCATCCTGTCCTCCTGGCAGCTTGCCATGAGGCGAAAACATGACCACAATGGCTCGGTGTCAGTAGCGGATCAAGATGACGCGAACGCTCCGGGCCATTCCCCGCCGTGTCCTTCTCCAGAATCATCCGAATGCAAAACTCCACCTCACTGAACTCATGAAAACCAACAATCTTGCCCTGAAATGCACACTCGGCCTAACCGCGCTGCTGGCGCTGGCTACGGCCGCCCACGCCGGCCCGCGCACATCAGCAAGCTACAACATCCGCACCGACACCACCGACGCCGGAGGCCAACGCGCCACCAGCACGAGCTACAGCAACGACGGTAGCGTCGGAGGCGTGGTGGGTATTTCTACCGTCTCCTCGCCCGCCCAAACGGCCAAGGCCGGCTACATCGGCCAGCTCTACGAAGTGACCGCCCTGCAACTCGCCGCCGCACCCGCGACGGTGGACGAGGGCTTGACGACCCAACTCAGCGCCGTGCAAGTGCTCGACGATGACACCCTCATCGAGCTCACCGCAGACGAGATCACCTGGAGCGTGCTGGTCGGACCGCTCACCGGCATCGACACGGATGGTCTCGCCACCGCCGCCATTGTCTACCAGGACACCTCCGCGACTGCCCAGGCCAGCTTCGCGGGCGACACCGGCACACTTCCGCTCACGGTGAACAATACCAACGACGACGATTTCGGCAGCTACGCCGGGGACGGCCTCGACGACGACTGGCAGGTCCTCTATTTTGGAACAGAGAACCCGCTCGCAGCGCCCGGCATCGACGCGGACGGCGACGGTCAGGACAATCGTTTCGAGTTCATCGCCGGGGTCATCCCCAACGACGCGCTCTCCCGCTTCCTTTGGCGCGTGGAAGAAGACCCGGATACTCCCGGGCAAAACCGGATCGTCTTCAACCCACGCCTTGGCGATCGCACCTACAACTTGAAGACGAACACGACCCTGCAAGCACCCGACTGGATCCCTTTCACCGGCGGCAGCGTGAGCGACGACGGCGACGAGCGCACCGTGACCGATCCCGATACCTTGGATGCAAGCAAGTTTTACCGTTTGGAGATATCCAAACCTTAAGGGCCCCGGAAAGCGGAGCGAGGACAGCGAATGAAAAAGTTGGTCCGGGAAGCGAATTGCAATCCTTTCGCAAGTTCGTAACGTGAGAGGATCTGAGATGACCTGGTCCTTCTAAATTGCGAAAATGGCCGGCACGGAAGTGCGGATTCATTTTACCTTTCTTCTTCTGCTTGCCTGGATTGGAATTGCGACTGCGGCCTCGTCCGGAGCGGCCGCCGGAGTGAATGTTGTCTTGTTCCTGCTTCTGATCTTCCTCTGCGTCTTGCTCCACGAATTTGGACATGTGGCAGCCGCGCTGCGGTATGGAATCACGACCCCACGGATCACGTTACTCCCCTTCGGCGGGGTCGCGAGCATGAGCCGAATTCCGAAGCAACCGCTGCATGAACTGGTGGTTGCGCTGGCCGGTCCGATGGTCACGATGGTCACGATGGTCAACGTCGTCATTGCCGGGGTCTTGATTCTGGCTCGCCAGGGGTTTCCGGTCTGGGACGAGTCGGCTGGAATGCCGGGTGGAGGAAACCTTCTCGATGGGCTCATCTGGGTGAATGTCACTCTCGTGGCCTTCAACCTGATCCCCGCCTTTCCGATGGATGGGGGAAGGGCCTTCCGGGCCATTCTCAGCTTTTTCGTGTCCCGGGAAAAGGCAACCTCGGTAGCGGCGACCCTGGGACAGATGTTCGCGGTTGGTGGAGGCATTCTGGCGCTTGTGAACGGACAGCCCATCCTCCTGCTTGTCGCGATTTTTGTGTTCTTCGCAGCGGGATCGGAAGCCTCCATGGTGGAAACCGAACACATTCTCGAGGGCGTCGATGCCCGGGGTGCCGCGATGAGTGAATTTCATTCGCTGAAAATGAGCGACTCAATCCAGGATGCGATCGATCTGATATTGAACGGGTCACAGGCGGATTTTCCGGTCGTGAACGATGTCGGTCAATGTGTTGGCATCGCGACGAGAAACGAGATCATCCGGGCCTTGCGGGAGGAAGGGCCTGATCACCGAATCGCCGATTCCCTGGAGGCAATTCCTTCCCAGGTCGATGAAGATTTGCCAGCGGTAGAGGAGTGGCAGAAGTTGATACAATCGGGGTTGCCTGCCGTGGCCGTGGTCGACAAGGAGGGGCGACTGACTCACTGGCTCACTGGCGAAAATCTTTCCGAAGTGATCATGACACGATCGGCGGTGGATCAATCGAACCGGGGCCGGAAAAATCGGGGGAGTGCGACGGATCAGTGATCCTGACAGAATAAGGGTGCCCGACCCGGTCGGATGACGCCGGGATCTTGTCGGGCCATTGCGGGCATTCCAAAGCGGTTCGATCCATCGACCGCTCCGGAGGCGCTGAGAGGAAAGTGGCGTTGTGATTTTCTGGTGAGGTTGTGCCTGACTCTTTGGCCGCTCTTGGAGTGCATCGGGATCGTATGGATCGCCATGGAATTTCCTTCTCTCACCGACCTCCATAGCGATGATGGGAAGATGATTCGCATTCTCTCCGCCGTAGCTTGCTTCACTCTGTTTTCTTTGACGAATGCCGGTGGCTCCGAGTGGACCCGTACCACCATTCCCACCAAAGCCACTGCGGATTCTGAGAATCTCTGGCTGCGCTGTTTTCTTCAGGTCCCGGATCGCCTCGTCACTCCGGAAGGCAGCGAACGCGATCTTTGGCGAAGCTCCACGGTCCTCGCAATCTCCGACCTTCCCGGGCGGTTTCAGATCTTTTTGAACGGTCAAAGCATCGGCACCTCTGACGGCGTTCCCGTGGGCAAAGAACAACGCTTCAAGATTCCAAAAGACGTTCTCGGAAAGGCGCAATTCAACACGCTGGTCATCAGAATCGACAACAAAGCGGTCGATCATGGCTTCACTTCGGCACCGGTGCTGATCGACTACTTTCACGAACTCATGCTGGATCAGGAGTGGGAATTTGCGACCACGGAACCTTCCCCCGCCGAGCTCGAGGCCAGTCAAAAGAGACCCGCCTTCGCCGCCTATCCCGCCAGTCAGTTTAGACTCTCCAGCCGCCCGCTCGCTCGCACCATCGATCCCATTCGGGGACGACAGGTCCCCCCCGGGGAAGACCTCGCCTTGTTGCAGACCGACGATGACCTTGCCGTCGAGGCCTTGCTCAGCGAACCGAAAATCGCACAACCGACTCACTTCAGTTTCGACACCCGGGGCCGGATGTGGGTTGCCCAATATCGTCAGTATCCCTACCCCGCCGGACTCACGATGGTCGGGCGCGATCAATACTATCGCTCGAAGTATGACCGCATCCCTCCCGCCCCGCCCCATCATGACCGCGGAGCCGACATCATCAGCGTGCACGAAGATCTCGATGGCGATGGTATTTATGAAACGAGCAAGAATGTTCTCACCGGACTGAATATGGCGAACTCGGTCGTTCGTGGTTGGGGCGGCCTCTGGGTGATGCACACCCCGTATCTCCTCTTTTATCGCGATGAAGACGGCGACGACGTTCCCGAGGGAGATCCCGAAGTTCGGCTCGCCGGGTTTGGACTCGAGGATACCCATAGCGTCGCCAACGGCCTCACTTGGGGTCCCGATGGCTGGCTCTACGGAGGCCAGGGGAGCACCACCACCAGCCGGGTGACGCGACCGGGTTTTGATGATCCGGCGATCTATAACGAAGGCCCCATCGTTTGGCGCTACCATCCCCGCACCAAAGAATTCGAGGTCTTCGCCGATGGCGGCGGCAATACCTTCGGCCTGAGTTTCGATGCCGAAGGCCGGCTTTTCAGCGGTCACAATGGCGGCGACACGCGGGGCTTTCACTTCGTGCAAAACGGACAATATCTCAAGCAAGGAAAGAACCCCGGCAAGTTCGGCCCGCCGCCCAATCCTTTCTCATTTGGGGAACTTTCAATGATGAAAAGCACCAACCCGATCCCACGCTTTTCCCACCTGGGGATCTGTGTCGATGCCACCGCGATGCCCGCCCGCTTCCAGGGACAACTTCTGAGCGTCGATCCCCTGCATCACTATCTCGTGGCCTCAGATCGAACCGCGACGGGCAGCACCTTTCAAACCTCCGACACCGGCTTCCCTCTTCGCAGCGATGACCTCACCTTCCGGCCGGTCTCTCTCGCCAACGCCCCTTGCGGAGGCGTCATCTTCTCCGATTTCCGCGAGCAATACATCGCCCACGGGCAAAACTACCAAGGCCAGATCGACCCCGACAGTGGACGGATTTATCGACTCCGGGGGAAAGAGGCGCCGTTGATCAAGGACCGGAATTTGGAAACCAGCCCTTCCCTGGAATTAGTGACACTCCTGGGACACGACAACCTTTGGCACCGGCAAACGGCCGTTCGTTTGCTGGCCCAGCGAGCGGATCTCACCATCGTCCCGCAATTGGAGGCTCTCCTTGCACAAAGGAATCCCCACCCCGCTTTGGAAGCGCTTTGGGTGCTCCATCAGATGGGTGAACTTCATCTCGAGACGGCCCGCCTCCATCTCGATCACCCGGCCCCCATGGTGCGGGCGTGGATCATCAGGCTCTCCGGTGATGACGGGAAACTTGAGCCGGAAATTTTCGACCAAATCAAAATCCTCGCCCATCGAGAAACAAATGCCGAGGTCCAGTGCCAGATCCTCTCCACGGCGGGTCGTCTTGAGTATCAACAGAGCCTCGCTCTTGCCCGGCAAATCATCTCACGACACGTTCACCTTGAAGACCCCTTCATCCCGCTCATGGCTTGGCATGTCGTGGAAGCTCACTGCGAGAAACATGCGGAGGCCGTCCTGGCGACTTTCGAGGCCCCCCAACTTTGGTCGTCGCCCTTCTTCCTCGATCATATTGCTCCACGCTTGATGCGTCGCTTTGCGGAAGCCGGCTCCCGACGCGATTTCCTTCAGTGCGCCCGCCTCCTCGAACTCGCTCCCGATGCCGCCGGTCATGCCGCTCTAATGGCTGGCTTTGAAAAAGCCTTCGAAGGAAGAACGGTCCCGATCCTTCCGGACGAACTGACCACCAAGCTGGATCAATCTTCCCTTTCCATGCGCATTCGAAGCGGCGATCAAAAAGCTCTCACGGAGGGCCTCACCCTCCTTTCCAATCCCCAAGCCACTCCCGCCGATCGGCTCGCTGCGATCCGGGCTTTCGGAAGCTATCAAGGCGACGCAGGGGTCTGGAAGAAACTCCTCGACTTCGCAACTTCGACCGACAATTCCGAACTGAGTCGTGCCGCGATCATCGCCCTGCAAATCTACGACGACAAAGCGATTGGAGAGACCCTTGTGAACGCCTATCCGAAGCTTGCTCCGGGCCTCCAAGCCAGCACCCTCAATCTCCTCGCTTCCCGGCCGGTCTGGGCAGCCGCTCTCCTCAAAACCGTGGGTTCCGAAAAGATCCCGGCCGCGCACTTTGACCAAGACCTCCTCTCCCGTCTCGCGCTTCATGAGGACAGCAAAATTTCAACCTTACTCGGTCAGCATTTTCCTGACTCAGAAAAGCCAACTCCTTCCCTCCAAGCGGATGCCTTGCAAAAAATTCTCTCCGCCCGCGCCGGAGATCCCTATACCGGCGAGCCCATTTTCACCGCCCGCTGCGCGAGCTGCCATAAGCTCTTCTTCAAAGGCGGAGACGTCGGGCCGGACCTCACCCGCTACCAACGGGACGACCTCGGCACGATGCTGGTGAGCATTCTCGAACCGAACGCGGAGATTCGCGAAGGCTATGAAAATGTCGTCGTGACCACCACCGACGGACGGATCCTGAGCGGCTTCCTTTCCGATGAAGACACCAATGGCATTGTCTTGCGAGGCTTCGACGGTGCCGACATCACCATCCCTCGCAAACAAATGAAAACCCTCACCCCGGCCGGCCGCAGCCTCATGCCTGACGGCCTCCTGAATGGTCTCGATGATACCGCACTTCGAGACCTCTTCGCTTATCTCCGAATTTCCCAACCCATCACCAAATGACCAAATGAAAAAAATCACCACCCTCTTCTGCACCCTCTTGGGACTCTCATCGCTCGCCGCCAAAGACCCCATCCGCATTGGCTTGATCGGTCTCGACACCTCCCATGTCACCGCCTTCACTCAAATCCTCAATGACCCCACCGCCAAGGATCACGTTGCGGGAGCCAAAGTCGTCGCGGCCTTCAAAGGAGGTAGCCCCGACATCGAATCGAGCATTTCAAGAGTCGAGGGCTACACCAAGACCTTGGTCGATGACTTCGGCGTAGAAATTTGTGAAACCATCGAGGACCTTTGCACCAAGGTAGACGCGGTCATGATCGAAAGCGTCGATGGTCGACCCCATCTCGCTCAAGCCCGACCCGTCATCGCGGCGGGATTGCCCTTGTTCATCGACAAACCCGTTGCCGGGACCTTGAGCGATACTCTTGAGATCTTCCGTCTTGCCAAAGAAGCGGGCGTTCCGATTTTCTCCTCGTCGTCGCTTCGCTACGGAAAAAGCACCCAGGCCGTTCGGGCGGGCTCGATCGGCGAAGTGACCTACGCCCTCTGTTCCAGCCCGGCCTCACTCGAGCCCCACCACCCCGATCTCTATTGGTATGGTGTCCACGGCTGCGAATCGCTCTTCACAGTCATGGGCACCGGATGCCAGTCGGTCGTCCGCCGAACCACGCCCGAAGGCTTGATCGAAGTGGAGGGGACCTGGGAAAATAATAGAACCGGCATCTTCAGAGAAGGCAAGGACTACTCCGGCATCGCCCGCAACGCCAAAGGCGAAGAGATCGCCGTCGGAGCGTATGAGGGCTACGCCCCTCTGGTGGTCGAGGTCGTGAAATTTTTCCAAACAAAGAAGCCGCCCGTCTCAGCCGTCGAGACCATCGAACTGTTCACCTTCATGGAAGCCGCCGATGAAAGCAAACGCCAGGGCGGCAAGGCCGTGACGCTCAAAGAGGTTCTCGCCAAGGCCGAAAAAGTGTCCCGGGATCAATGATCTCGGTCTTCAGGATCGTTTGAGCTTTCTGGTTCGCTGACATCCCTCGGCGAAAGAATGACGGGGTGCCCTTCTCACCGACTCGTCCAAAAACCGTGACTCCGCAGGGCTCCGGCAACCCTGGGCTAAAATCCATATCCCCGTTGGGGATAAAGAATTATAGACCTCGAATTTCGGACATGGGAGGCAAAAAAGCCTCCTATGTCTCTTTTGAAATCAGTTGCAGAGCCTGTGCTGTCTTGATCTGCGCTCTTGGGACACGCTCTATTTAGAGCTGTTCGAAGGAGATCTCCCGTAGTTCGAAATCAACTCCGAATTTGAAAGAAAACCTGCCCTTGGTTGTCGAAATACTAATCGGTATTTTCAATAGCCCGGTAAAAAACCATGGGAGCATCGGCGACCTCCTCGAATTCGGGAACGAAGGTATGAGTGAATTCCGTCGTGTCAGCATCAGTTGAGATTGGATCGTCGATTTCCTTCCAATCCTGGAGATCGAGCGAATACTCGAGCGAGTAGGTTCGGCCTGGTCGCGAGGTCCAGACGAGACGGTTTGCGCCCTCCAGTCGCTCGAGTTCGGTGATCGTGATTTCGAGGAAGGGAGACTGCCCGAAGAGAAGTTCCTCGGGTCCCAGGGCACCGAGTGAAACCCGGGGTTCGAATATCAGTCCGGTTAGGAAATCCCCGGCAAAGCCCAAGGGATGGGCTCCCACCGCGATGGTCCGATTCAGGCTGTCCCCGAAGTCGGAAATGGTGACCGCTTCGATGGTTTCGGTAGCTACGTTACCATCGAAATAGAAGGTGAAATCACCGGTGATCGAGCCGGCCGCGACCGGGGCCGTCGGGGTGAAGACGACGGCCGTGTAGTGCCATTCTCCGACCTCGGCCGATCCCAACGGATAAAGCGGGGCCGCACTGTTGTTCCGGTAGCCGGCCCCTTCCCCCGCAACTTCGCGGACCAACTTTTCGGTGCCCGCATAATCGATGATCGAGTTGATATTTCCTCCCCCCGCATAGCTGAACCACGCCTCCATCGTGAAACCGCCCGCGGCTTCGATGGCAGTATTCAGGAGCTGTTGTGTCCCAGGAAGATGAGAGGGAGACAATTCACCGGTCTTATCCTGCCCGAGCGGATTTGCGGTATTGTCGAAGGAAAGCGCAACGGTGTGGAGCCTGTCCTTGCCGAGTCATTCGATGAGCGGGGGTCTCATCGGGGATGCCCGGCGCTCCTCGTTGCCGTGCCTTTCATGGCGGTGTCGCTGTCAAAACTCCAGACGCTTTAAATTCGAACTACGGGAAACGTCAGACTCCGAATTGCTCCTTCCAGATCCGGAAGGTTATGAGCATCCAGAGACGGAGACCGTAGCGACCCGGACCTTCTTCGGTGTCGTAGCTTAGGAGCTGCTTGACGCGTTGTGGGTCGAGAATTCCTTCCCGTTTCAGTTGACCCAGATTGAGGATTTCACGGGCGTGGCGCTTATTTCCGTTTGCATCCAATGTGCTGGCCTTCGGGCTGCCGGGCCGTGGCAAGACGCACTTCCTGGCGGCCCTCGGGCGGGAGCTGATCTTGCGGCATTCAAAGCGGGTGCTCTTTCGTCCGGCCTTTAAAATCGTGGGCCAGCTCCTGGCGGCGAAGCGCGATCTTTGCCTGGAGAAGGAGCTTAAAAAGCTGGATCGATATGATGTGCTGATCCTGGATGACATCGGATATTTGCAGCAGAGTCGCGAGGAGATGGAAGTGCTTTTCACCTTGCTGGCGGAGCGGTATGAACGGCGCAGTGTGTTGCTGAGTTCGAATCTGGTATTCAGCCAATGGGATCAGATTTTCAAGGATCCGATGACGACGATGGCGGCGATTGACCGCCTGGTGCATCACTCGATCATCCTGGAATTCGATGGCCCGAGCCAGCGCATCCAGCGGGCGGTGGGGGCTGACGGGATGGCGAAGACCGGTGGAGACGG
>Ga0209491_10000336_pt1 | contig 92166 bp, 96 predicted proteins | sample BON02_FD_187213 | JGI IMG/M metagenome (GOLD analysis project Ga0209491, IMG submission 187213) | Freshwater microbial communities from Lake Bonney liftoff mats and glacier meltwater in Antarctica - BON-02 (SPAdes) (version 2) | ecosystem: Environmental > Aquatic > Freshwater > Ice > Glacier...
CGAGCCGCCCAAGTTCTGGCAGGCCGAGCACGGGTCGTCCAAGCACTGGTCGTCCATTTCGCGAGCGCAGTGATTCGCGCGACAGCGCGCCACGTCACGATGATGGTCGCTCGACTCGACCGAGTTCGAGCCGCACGGGTACTGGTCGGCCAAGTTCTGCTCGGCCGAGCCGCGATGATGCGCGTCCGTCGCGTAGTCGTGATGATGCTCGCCCGAGTTCGCCGCGTCCGTTTCGCGGTCGCGATGGCAAACCAGGTTCTGGTCGCCCAGGCGTAAGATCAGGTGGCGCAAGTTCGGGCAGGCCAAGTTCGGGCAGGCCAAGTTCTGGCGCTTCAGGTCGCCCGAGTTACGGTCGCCCAAGCCGTGATCGTGACGATTTCCGAGATGCTCCGCGCGCGCCACAAACTGCCGCGCAACGCAAGGCCGATGAAGTTCATCACCGCACGGGTGGTCGCAAGTACGGCAAAGATCCGATGCCGCCAACCGTGCACAGCACCGAAGAGTGGCGCGACGACGGCCCGGTTTCGTCGCACACGCGCTCGTCTGGCGCGGGCTCTGAGCGCAACGAGCGTCGCCCGACAGCCAAGGCTCTCGCGCAGGTAGAAGCCACGGTTGGCAAGGCAATAGCCGCTGCCGTTGGTGATCACGACGCCAAACGCACTACAGACCGCTTCGCGTTAGCACTCGATGCGTTCGAGCGTGAGCGTTACCAAGATGCCAAGAAGATTCTGATGCCGATTGTCAAGGCATGTACGGGCATTCAGTTAGTTCACGAAGTGGCCGGACTTTCGTTGTATCGCCTCGGTCTGTGGAGCGACGCCGCCGATCAACTCGAGCAGGCGCGCACCGCATCGCGCGGGGCGACGACCAACCATCCAGTATTGGCAGACTGTTATCGCGCCTTGAAGCGTTATGAAAAAGTTGAAGAGCTGTGGAACGAACTCAAAGAGGCGTCGCCACACCCGTCAATAGTCGCCGAGGGGCGCATCGTTGCAGCAGGCGCGTTGGCCGATCGCGGAGACCTGCAGGCCGCTGTGCGCTTGATGCATCATGGTTCGCAAGACCCGCGCAAGGTGCAGGATTATCACCTACGCGAGTGGTACATGTTGGGTGATCTCTACGATCGTTCGGCCGAAGTTATCGAAGCGCGCAAAATGTTCGGCCGAATTGCCGCGCACGATCCGAATTTCTCTGACGTCTCCGAGCGCCTCGACACGCTCGGTAAATAACCAATCCTTGATTGACTGACCGCGCTAGCGCGTATTTAATTTCCGCAGCACCAAACCGGTGCGCAATTTTGGCGTAAAGAACGTCGACTTGGGCGGCATCATCAGGCCTTCGGTTGCGGTGCGACGAATCTCGGCCACGCTCACAGGTCGTATTAATATGGCTGCCGCCGTGCCGTTGGCCAGCGCACCGACGACCTCGTTTACGCCGTGTTGGTAGCGAACGGTGTGCGGAGTGGTGGAAAGCGCGTGCTCTAGGTAGGCGCTGTCGAGTGGCCGGACTCCAACAAATGCAACTTGCTTAGGGATCAACAAGGAGATCGTCTTGTCTGGCAACAATAAGCACAGTGAGCGGCGATCATCCATCTGCTGCAGGGTGTTGTCATCGAGAGTTCCGGCGGGTTCAATGTTGAATGATTCCTCGAGCGCGGCGCACAGATTATGAAGCGTGATGTCGTTGTACAGTCTGTGAATCGCGGCGACGCTGAGTTGTTCTTCGACTAGTTCGTTGATGTAAGCCAGCGTCAATTCGGCGTCGGTATCGGTGCGGTTTGTGCGCGAGCGAACCTCGTCGCGGTAGGTGCGACTGATCGCGTAACGGTGGTGACCGTCGGCGATGATGACGTCGTGATCGGCGACGCATTTTAAAATTGCGGCGAGGCGCGTCGGGTCGGTTACGCGCTCGACGGTGTGCGTCACGCCGTCGTCGTCGGTCATTGATCCACACGGTTGCCCCGGTGCGTCGAGTGCCGCCGTCAGCGCGCTGCTCATCGACAGCCCCCACACGGGAGACAGGTTGGCATCGGTGGCACGGGTCAAGTCGAGGCGGTCTGTCTTGGCCTTGGGCGTGGTTTGTTCGTGGGGCAAGACTCCGCCGGCCCCTTCGTCCACCACCTCGAGTGCGCCGATAACGCCCACGGTTTGGCGTACGTTACCGAGTGAATCTGTGAAGGACATTCGATAGACCGTCAGCGATGGCGCATCATCAACTACGAGCACGCCAGATGCGAGCCATTGCTCGAGAATTGTCGCGGCACCGATATATGGCTCGTCGGCGATTGGCAGGTCAATGTGCACGATGTTGTTGGGGTGCATGCTTGCCAACGATTCGCGTTCGAGTGTCGTGAGCACGTCGTACGGCGGCGAGCAGACCGCTGCGAGATCAAGTTCTGGGGCGTAACGCAGGGCGTGAAAGGCTTCGAAACGAGGCACACTTAGATGGTGGCATGATTATCGGCCGCGAACAACCTTGGAGGCAAATCATTACCGCCCAATCGACTCTGAATCGTGATGCGTCTGACAAAGCGCCGATCTTGTGTGATCTCGACGGGGTCATCTGGTTGATGCACGAGCCGATCGATGGCTCAGTCGAGGGGGTCGCGGCATTGCGTAAAGCGGGGCACAGAATTTTGTTCGTGACCAACAACTCGTCGGCGACCAGCGCGGCGCAAGAAGATTTTTTGTTCAACATTGGCATTGAGGCGAGTAACGATGTATGCACCTCGGCGCATGCAGCCGGCACGCTATTGCGGGCAGGCGAGCGCGTGCTCGTGGCAGGCGGTCTCGGCGTCGTCGAGTCGGTGCTTGTGGCCGGCGCCGTCGTAGTTGGGCGCACAGACGATGGCGAAAGCGGCAAAAATGATGTTGACATCGAAACTGTGATCGTCGGCTATCACAACACGTTCGATTATGCGGGGATGACGCGCGCCGCGGCCGCGGTGCGCAGTGGCGCGCGCTTGATCGCCACTAATGACGATGCCACCTATCCGACACCGGCCGGACCGATACCCGGCGGCGGGTCGATACTCGCCGCGATCGTTACCGCCTCGGGGGTGCAGCCAGTTATCGCCGGCAAGCCGCACGCGCCGATGGGCGACTACGTGCGCCTCGTGCTGCAGCGAGATGATCTCTCGCAGGCGTGGATGGTCGGCGACCGAGACTCGACCGACGGGGCGTTTGCTCGCGCACTTGGGTGCCGGTTCGCGCTCGTGTTATCGGGTGTCAGTGACGATCACGAGACGAGTGCCGCCAAACCGAATCTGGTCTGCCTAAACCTGTTCGAGTTTGCAACTCATATCTTGAAATGACCGCGCGTTCGCCGTTACGCGCTGTTTTGGTTAAGCGCAAACTGGCCGAGTCTGTTCCAGGTGCCGACGCACTGATTAGTGCTGGCGAAGTATTGATCAACGGTTCCGTGGCGATGTCGGGCGCCCATCTGGTGGCGCCGAGCGACGCCGTGGTGATCGTGCGCAAGGCCCGCTTCGTCAGTCGCGGCGGCGAAAAACTTCAGGCCGCGATAGAGAATTTCGCGCTCGATATGAACGGAGCCAGCGTGCTCGATGCCGGCTCGAGCACCGGCGGTTTCAGCGACGCAGCGTTGCAGGCGGGCGCCGCCCACGTAACCGCGCTAGACGTCGGCTCGGCGCTGTTACACGAACTCGTTGCCGGCAATGAGCGGGTGACGGTGGTCGAGAACTTCAACGTTCGAAGGTTGCTCGAAGAGAATATTCGAGCAGGCGAGACGGCGAGCCCGATTCGCGCCGAATACGACTACGTGGTCGCCGACCTGTCATTCATCTCGCTTACAACAGTGGCCGAGGCGCTGTGCTCGAAGGTGGCGCGCGACGGGCACCTGATCCTGCTTGTCAAGCCCCAGTTCGAGGCGACCAAGGCGGAGGCCGATAAGGCCAATGGCGTAATCACCGACCCATTGGTGCATCAGCGAACCTGTAAGACGGTCGTCGATTGCTATCACGATCGTGGCTTCGTGCAGCGGGAGATAATGGCCTCGCCGCTTCTGGGGGCCAGCGGTAACACTGAGTTTTTGTTGCACCTTAGTCGCGGCTAGGCGCGCGAGTTTTGTCATAGAGTAAGTACGCAGTAGTTCTAGAGGCGACAGAGTCGGAGGTGCCGAGATGACGAACATTTTAGTTGTCGCTCATCACACACGCACCGATGTCGGAGATTTGTTGAGGCGACTCGAAGAGTGGGTTGAAAAACACGACCACTACGTGTGGATGCCGGAGGCAGATGCCGAGGCGCACTCGGTTGGGCACCTAGGAAGCGATCGAGACCCGACGGACGCGGATGTTGTGATTACTTTGGGCGGCGATGGCACGGTGTTGCGCGCCGTGCACTTATTGAACGGCGCGCCAGTACCGATACTCGGCGTGAATGTCGGAACGCTTGGTTATCTGACCGAGATCGAGCCGCAAGACTTGCTGTCGAGCCTGAAGCGTTGGCTCAATGGCGCGCAGGGAACCGAGTTTATTTTGGACTCGCGGATGATGTTGCTCGCGACGGTAATTCGTAACGACGGCTCGGCGAGCATGAGTTGGCGCGCTCTCAACGAGGCTGTGCTCGAGCGCCAACAATCGGGGCATACGATCTGGATCGACGTCAGTATTAACGACGAGATCTTCGCCCGTTATTCTGCCGACGGTCTGATCGTCTCTACTCCGACGGGCTCGACCGCCTATTCGATGTCGGCGCGAGGGCCGGTGATGTCACCGCGGCATCGGGCAATGTTGGTGACGCCCGTCAGCCCGCACATGTTGTTCGATCGTTCGCTGGTGCTCGACCCGTCAGAGTCTTTGCACATGCGGGTTGTGGGCACGAGGCCAGTCGATGTGGCAATCGACGGGCGCCGTGTTACAAGCCTGGTGCAAGATGATTGCGTGACCTTTGAACCAGATCTATCGACGGTGTATTTCATTCGCTTTGAAACACCTAAGTTTCACCAAATTGTGAGAGCAAAGTTTGGTCTAGGAGACGAGTAGTGCTCACAGAGTTGCATATCGAAAATATGGGTGTCATCGAGACCCTCGATCTAATGATCGGCGACGGTCTCGTCGCGCTGACGGGCGAAACTGGCGCTGGCAAGACGATGCTCGTCGAGGCGATCAACCTGCTGGTCGGCGGGCGTAGCGACGCGTCGATCATTAGACCCGGCGCGACAGAGGCCCGCATCGAAGGTCGTTTCGTTGACGGCGACAGCGAGGTCGTGTTGTGCCGCGTCGTACCGCAGGACGGCCGCTCGCGCGCCTACGTCAACGGCAGGCTCGCCACTGTCGCCAACCTGGCTGAGCACGGCATCGCGTTGGTCGACTTACACGGCCAACACGCCCACCAGAGCCTGCTCGGGGCAGCGGCCCAACGTCGCGCGCTCGACAACTACAGCGGTGTCGACCTGGTACCACTGCGCGAGGCGCGCGCCCGTTTGACCCAAATCGACGCCAACTTGGCGGCGATCGGTGGCGACGAGCGGGCGAGGGCGCGCGAGATCGACCTCCTGCGGTTTCAGGTCGACGAGATCGAGGGCGCCGGTCTCAAGGATCCAGACGAAGACGTGTCGTTGTCGCGCGAAGAAGACCTGCTGGCAGATTCGGTTAGCCATCGCGAGGCGTTGTGGCTCAGCGTGGCCGCTCTGGCCGACGACGGTGGCGCGGGTGACACCCTGGGATCGGCAATTTCTGCTTTGGGCCATCGCGAGGCATTGGCCGTGCTTGCGGCACGACTGCGCGGTATGCAGAGCGAACTCGAAGATGTGATGGCCGAGTTGCGCGCTACGGCCGAAAATATTGACGAGAATCCCGAGCGACTCGAAGAGATACGCAAGCGCCGGCAGTTGCTCGTCGACCTGAGACGAAAATACGGCGAGAATTTATCCGAGGTGATTAACTATGGCGCAGAGTCGGCGACTCGTCTCGCAGAACTAGAGGGATACGAGGCCCGCGCGGCTGATCTAGACGCGCAACGCAAGATCGCGGTGATCCAGCTGCAACAAGCCGAGGCCAAGGTTGGTGAGGTGCGACGCCAGGCCGCGCCGAAGTTAGCCAAAGAGGTGCAGAGTCACCTGCGCACCCTGGCGATGGCGCACGCCGTTCTCGAAGTCGAGGTCGGCGAGGGCGCTTCTGATTCATCTGGCGACGCGGTCGTGTTCTTGCTCGCCGCCAACCCCGGTTCAAAACCGCAGCCTCTGAACAAGGTCGCCTCGGGCGGCGAGTTGGCGCGAACGATGTTGGCGCTGCGTTTGGTGCTTACAGAAGCCCCTGGCACCTTGGTGTTTGACGAAGTCGATGCTGGCATCGGCGGCGAAGCTGCCGTGGCGGTCGCGCAGGCCTTGGCAGATCTCGGACGGCGGCACCAAGTGCTGGTCGTGACCCACCTGGCGCAGGTGGCCGCCAACGCGTCGCACCAGGTCAAGGTCTCAAAGACGGTCAAGGCCAAACAGACTTTTGCTCAGGCAGACCTGCTCAATAAACAAGAGAGAGTCGCCGAGATCGCCCGCATGCTTTCGGGCGGGGTGGCCGAGGCCTCAGCACTGGCGCACGCATCTGAACTACTTAACGCTGCGGCGAGCCATAAGCGCTAGCAGCGACCCGCCGAGGTTATACTTATCTTCCGTCGTTAGGTAACGGCAAGATGTAGTGCCAAGACGGAGGCCAGTAATGCCAAAGCACGTGTTCGTGACAGGTGGCGTTGCGAGCTCTCTCGGCAAAGGTCTGACCGCTTCTTCTCTAGGTCGTCTGTTAAAGATGCGCGGTCTGCGCGTGACGATGCAAAAACTCGATCCGTACATCAATGTCGATCCAGGCACGATGAATCCATTCGAGCACGGCGAAGTTTTTGTTACCGACGATGGTGGCGAAACAGATCTCGACCTCGGTCACTACGAACGATTCATCGACGAAAATCTCTCACGGTCCTCGAACGCCACCACGGGTTCTATTTACCAAGCCGTTCTCGCGGCTGAGCGCCGCGGTGACTACCTCGGTCGCACGGTGCAGGTCATTCCGCACGTAACAGACGAAATCAAGCGGCGAATTCAGCGCCTCGCCACCGATGACATAGATGTCGTGATCACAGAGATCGGCGGCACCGTCGGCGACATCGAGATTTTGCCATTCCTCGAGGCCGTGCGTCAGTTTCGCAACGAGGTTGGCCGCGACAATGTCTGTTACGTGCACGTCACGCTGGTGCCGTACATCGGTCCAAGCGGCGAGCAAAAGACCAAACCAACGCAGCACAGCGTTACCGAATTGCGCAGCCGAGGTATTCAGCCAGACGTAATCGTCTGTCGCAGCGCTGAGCCCGTGAGCGACCAGCTCAAGCGCAAGATCTCGAGCCAATGCGACGTCGACCAGCGCCATGTGATCAACGCCGCCGATGTTAAGAACATCTACGAGTTACCGCTCATCTTGTACGACGAGGGTCTAGACACCGTGATCTGCGAAGTATTGAAGATCGATGCGCCCCTCGACCTCACGCCGTGGCGCGAACTGGTAGCCCGCGTCGAGGCGTCGACGACACCTGTGCGAATCGGACTGATCGGCAAATATGTTCAGCTGCAAGATGCCTATCTGTCGGTTGTCGAGAGTCTCAAGCACGCCGGGTTTCATCACGGTGCCAAGGTGCAGATCGAATGGATCCAGGCCGAAGATGTGCAGGGCCTGCTCGCAGATGACCGGCTCGGGTCGCTGGATGGCATTGTGATTCCGGGCGGATTCGGTGCTCGGGGTATCGAGGGCAAGATCCGCGCGGCTGAGTTTGCCCGCGAGAACAACATCCCGTGCCTCGGCTTGTGTCTGGGCATGCAGGTGATGACGATTGAATTTGCCCGCCACGTCTTGGGCCTCGCCGACGCCAACTCCACAGAGTTTGATCCCACGACCCAGAACCCAGTCATCGATTTGATGAATGATCAGCGCGACGTCACCGATAAGGGTGGCACGATGAGGCTTGGCGCCTACTACGCCGTTCTTGAGCCCGGAACAAAAGTGGCAATTGCATATGGCGAGCCTGTCGTCAGCGAGCGTCATCGACACCGCTACGAATTCAATTCGGGCTATCGTCAGCGTTTCGAGGCTGAAGGTTTTATCTGCAGTGGCATTTCGCCGGACAAACGTTTGGTTGAGTTCATCGAACTAAGTAATCACCCGTTTTGGGTTGGCACTCAGGCTCATCCAGAGTTCAAGAGCAGGCCCGATCGTCCGCATCCGTTGTTTCGCGAGTTGATCGGCGCCGCCCTTAAGCGCCGGTCAGAGATCGCCGTCTCGGGCACCGCCGATGCGGTTGCGCAAAAATCTGCCATCAGTAAATAGTTTTCGTCGCGCCCAGCGCCACGTCATCCACGAGTGGTCGGCGTGGAGGTTAATTCGCGGGCATTTCGTCGCTCCTGATGGCGATGAGTTCGTGCGCACTTATGTCGAGTCGCCCGGTGCCGCCGGGATCGTCGCCTTTGAGACAAACTCGAACGGCGAACTCGAGGTCGTGATGGTCCGCCAGTATCGACCCTCGCTCGACGCCTGGTCGCTCGAAATACCTGCGGGGATGCGCGATGTCGAGGGCGAAGACCCGCTGCTCACGGCAAAACGTGAACTGCGCGAAGAGGCCGGTCTCGTCGCTGCGAGGTGGGACTTTCTCGGGCAGGTCGTGCAGGCGCCTGCCGTCAGCGATGGCACCGTCCAGATTTTCTTGGCGCGAGACCTGAGCGTCGTTGAGATTGATCGGCACGGACCGGAGGAGCAGGTAATGACGATCGAGCGATACTCGCTAGGCGAGGCGCTGGCGATGATTGATCGAGGCGAGATCGACAACGCCATGGCTGTGGTCGGTATTTTGCGAGGCGTTCGCTTCATCGCTGCGCATCCGTGACCTATCGTTAGCTTGTGAGTCGAGCCGTGCGAAGATGAACTCTTTGGGCCCCACCGAGCGGTTCTTTACCTGGCTGCGCGTCGAGCAAGGGCGGTCGCCATTGACGATCGAGGCGTATGGGCGGGACCTGCGTCACTACGAAGATTTTTTACTGAGTAAATCAAGCGACGTTTTGATCGCGACTAGCGCAATCGTCGAGCAGTACGTCGCTGTGTTACGAGCGAGCGGTAGGGCACAAAAGTCTGTGGCCCGCCAATTTGCCGCGGTGCGAGTGTTGCATCGCTACCTTGCCGACGAACGGATGCGAACCGATAATCCGACTCTGAGCGTTGATGGCGTCAAGGTCCCCGCGGGTTTACCCAAGGCGCTTTCCGAAGAGCAAGTTGGGGCGCTGTTAGCGGCGGTGACGGGAGCCGATTCATTTGCGCTGCGCGACCGCGCGGTGCTTGAGTTTCTATACGCCACCGGCGCACGCGTTTCTGAAGTTTGTGGGCTGTCACTCAGTGACCTCGACATGGACGCGTCGCTGGTCAGGTTATTTGGCAAAGGTTCTAAAGAACGGATCGTGCCATTCGGTCGGGTCGCACACGAGGCTCTGACCGAATGGTTTGGCAATTCGGGTCGCGGGATGTTGGCGCCGCAGCAATGGGCGCGGCGCGATCATTCTGACGCCGTATTTCTAGGAGTACGAGGCACGCGACTCTCACGCCAGGCAGTGTGGGGGATCGTGCGAAAATACGCAATAGACGCTGGAATCAGAGAGCATCTCTCGCCGCACGTGTTGCGCCACTCGTGCGCCACGCACATGCTCGTGCACGGCGCTGATTTGCGAATTGTGCAGGAGCTACTAGGGCACGCCTCGGTGAGCACCACTCAGGTGTACACGCGAGTCGACAACGAGGTGTTGTGGGAGATGTACCGCGAGTCGCACCCACGTGCCAGAACGGCCAAGGCCTGAGGTGCTACATCTTGCCAAGCGCTTCTTAGGTTCTCTTGCCAAGCGCGAGATTTCAGAGTTAGATCGAGACTGGGTAGTTTCGATCCTGTCGGTGAGTGAATTGAGGTTGTGGTCAGGGCAGATGCTTGTCGACCAGGCGCACTCGTTGCAGATCGCCAGGCGTTTCGTCGTGCTCCTGCCAGATGCCACGCGCGAAGAAATCGCCGCGGCACTCTTGCACGACGTCGGTAAATCGATTGCTCGGCTGGGTGTTTTAGCGCGCGTAGTGGCCACGATCTTGCCAGCACGCTTGGCGCGAAAGAACCATCGCGTCGCCGCCTATCGAGATCACGAGAAGATCGGAGCCGAGATGTTGCGAGCGATTGGTTCTAGCGAAGTAACGGCGGGACTCGTCGAAGGCACGGCGTCCACGAAGGCCGCAAGCGCGTTGTTGCTCGCCGACCAGGTCTAGCTCTACGTTGCTAGCCCCGCGGTAACAGACCAATTGCCGCGTGCGCCCGCGCCAGGGTTGCCGCTGCGACATCGCCCGCTCGCTTCGCGCCGATTGCCAATAGCCGTTGCAGTTCGCCGCGGTCGCTCATCAATTCTTTGTACTTGCTCTGTATCGGTTGCAGCATGGCGGCTACGGCTGCGCCCGCGTCTGTCTTTAGCGCGCCGTACTGTGTGTAGTTCTCGGCGAGCGACTGCGGTGTTTGCTGGGTCGCTGCGCCAAGAATCTCGAGCAGGTTGGCGATGCCAGGTTTGTTTTCGCGGTCGTAGCGAACCTCGTTGTCGCTGTCGGTCACAGCGCGCTTGAATTTCTTCTCGATCACGTTGGGCTCGTCTAGTAGGTAGACAATGCCGGCGTCGTTGTCGCCTGACTTCGACATCTTGTTGGTCGGCTCCTGCAAGTCCATGACTCGGGCGCCGGCTTTTGGCGTAACGGCCTTGGGGATCACAAAGGTCTCGCCGAAGCGATGGTTGAAGCGCATCGCAATATCGCGGGTGATCTCAATGTGCTGACGTTGGTCGTCGCCGACTGGCACCTCCTGGGCGTCGTACAGCAAAATGTCCGCGGCCTGAAGCGCGGGGTACGTGAATAGGCCCGCGGCCACGAACTCGGCTTCGCGCTTGGCGGACTTGTCCTTGAACTGGGTCATCCTGCTGAGCTCGCCGAAACTGACCGTACATTCCATTATCCACCCGAGCTGGCTGTGCTCGGGCAGGTGGCTTTGCACGAAGATCGTCGCCAGGTTGGGATCGAGACCGACCGCGAACAGCATCGCCGCGAGTTCGAGGGTTTGCTTGCCGAGTACGCCAGGCTTGTCGGTCACCGTGAGCGCATGCAGATCAACGATGCCGTGAAAGACATCGCCCTGGTGCTGTCCATCGACCCAATTTCGAAGCGCCCCTAAATAGTTGCCTAAATGGACGTCTCCCGTCGGTTGGATGCAAGACAGAACACGAGTCACGCGACAACGCTAGTCGCATTAGCGGTCTCGGGCCTTTAATTAAGTATCATTTGACACGATGGGATACGAGGTAGCGACGCCGACCTATTCGGGTCCCTTCGATTTATTGCTGCACCTGATCTTGAGCGAAGAGGTCAATATCCACGAGGTTTCGCTGGCGCGGATCATCGAAGCGTATTTGGAAGAGATTCAAAAAATGGAAAAGCTAGACCTCGATGTTGCGACCGAGTTCCTATTGATCGCCGCCACGCTGATCGAACTTAAGACCCGGCGCTTGCTGCCCGGGCGCGAAGACGGAGATCTCGACGAAGAACTGGCGCTCTGGGAAGAGCGCGACTTGCTACTAGCGCGGTTGTTGGACTGCAAGACATTTAAGGACGTCGCTGGCGTGATGAGCGCGATGATCGAACGCGCCGACCTGAGTTTCCCAAGAATGGCTGGGCCAGAAGAGTCCTTCGCGTCGCTGATGCCAGACCTGCTCGAAGGCGTGACCCCGTTGCGCCTGCACAAGACGATCGTCAGATTGCTCGAGCCCAAGCAACGCGTCACGCTCGACTTAGTGCACGTAACGCCGATACGTGCCAGCGTCGCCGACGCGCTCATCGAATTAATCGAGACGTTGCCCCTCGCTGGCAAGAAGACATTTGCCGAGTTGTGTCGGGGCATCGAAGATCGCGTTGAAGTAATCGTCAGGTTTCTCGCCGTGCTGGAATTATTCAAGCAGGGTCGCGTGCAACTGGAGCAGGGTGACCGTTTCGGCGACATCGAGGTTCTATGGTGTGGCGGCAGCGATCGTTCATTTGATGCAGTTCTTAATATCGATAACTACGAAGGATAAATATTCATGTCTGAAGCCGAGTCGCAGATCCCACACGAGCAAGACCTCACCGCAGAGATTGTCCGCGCGCTCGAGGCCGTACTGCTTGTGGCGATGGAGCCCGTTAGCCCGACGCTGTTGGCGCAACTTCTCGAGCAGCCGATATCGATGATCGAGGCGCTTTGCGAGCGGCTTGCCAGTGCCTACGAAGAAGCCGGCCACGGTTTTCAGTTGTGCAAGGTGGCTGGGGGGTATCGGTTGCAGTCGCACCCAGACGTCGCAGCATATGTCGAACGGTTTATTTTGGATGGTCAGCACGCCAGGGTTTCTTCTGCGGCGCTTGAGACGTTGGCGATCATCGCTTATAAGCAACCGATTTCGCGCGGACAGATCGCGGCCATTCGTGGCGTCGACCCTGACGCGGTGATGCGAACTTTGCAGGCGCGCGGCTATATTCACGAAGTCTCGCGCGACGACGGGCCGGGTCAGGCGGTGATGTTCGGGACCACGGAGTTGTTCTTAGAGCGTCTCGGCATCAACTCGATTTCGGACTTACCGCCGATCGCCGACTTTGTGCCCGACGCTTCAGTCGTTGAGGCGCTTGAACACGGTCTGCGAGTTTTGCCTATCGAAGCGCCGACCCCCGAGTAAAAATGACAAACGAGGCTGCGCCGGGAGGCGCTGAGATATCGGGGTCACGAGAAAAGGCGACTGGTTCACCGCGTGATGCGCTACAGATCGAGCCGCATCTAGATGGCGAACGTCTGCAAAAGATACTCGCGCAACGAGGTTGGGGTAGTCGCCGCGAATGTGAAGAGTTGATCGCCGACGGTCGTGTGGCCGTGAACGGCGAGATTGCCGAACTCGGCCGGCGCGTGCACATCGACCGCGACAAGATCGAAATCGACGGGGCGCCAGTCGGCGTCGAGCCCGAGCTCGTCTATTACCTCTTAAACAAGCCGATCGCCGTGATCACGACCGCCAAGGATACGCACGACAGGCCCACAGTGCTCGAGTTGGTACCCAACGATCCGCGCGTCTACCCCGTCGGTCGACTTGATTTCGACACCGAGGGACTGCTGCTGATTACCAATGACGGAGAACTAACACACAGAATCACGCACCCGAGTTTTGGTCTCGAGAAGGAATACCTGGTGCACGTGCGTTGCGGCGAGCGCGGTGTTGATGAGACCGCGCTGCATACTTTGCGCACTGGCGTCGACCTCGACGACGGCATGACCTCACCCGCAGATGTCGGGCAGGTGCAGCCTGGTGTGTTGCGGATGGTTATCCATGAGGGGCGCAATCGACAAATCCGTCGCATGTGTCAGCACGTCGGCTATCCGGTCGTGCGCTTAGCGCGCGTTCGCATTGGTCCGATATTCGATCGCAAGTTACGGCCCGGCGAGTATCGCCAATTAACACTCGCCGAGGTGCGCGCGTTAATTGAAGCCGTCACGGCATAACAGCAAAGGTAGAATTGCTTCGTGACTACCAGGCGCGCCAACGTAATGGGTCTTGGTCTGATCGGCGGATCAATCGGGTTGGCGCTTACGGCGCTGGGTTGGCGGGTGAGTGGCGTTGATAATAAACCCGATTCCGAGGCAGAGGCGCTGAGTCTTGGCGCGATTGCGGCGGTGGGTTTAGATCCAGATGCCGAGATCACCTTTATCGCCACTCCAGTTTCGACGATTGTGGGGCAAGCAAAAATCGCGCTGGCCTCGACGTCTGGTGTGGTCACGGATGTGGGGGGAGTCAAGGCCTCGGTATCGGGCGAGATCGATGACCCACGTTTCGTTGGCGGGCACCCGATGGCTGGCAGCGAGTTGGTCGGCTTGCAAGGATCAGATGGCGGACTCTTTGAAGGCGCAGTGTGGGTGCTCACGCCGCGCGAGACAACGGCCGACAGTTCGTTTGCCAAAGTCGCCAAGATCGTCGGCGAACTTGGCGCCGAAATAGTTGTTCTGACCCCACAGCGCCACGATCAACTCGTGGCAATTGTCAGCCATCTGCCTCACCTCACAGCGGCGACCTTGATGGGGCTTGCGAGTAGCAGCGCCGAAGAGCACGTCGCCGTGCTACGCCTCGCCGCTGGCGGATTTCGAGACATGACGAGGGTGGCGTCCGGTCACCCTGCGATTTGGCTAGACGTCTGCAGAGAAAATCGCGAAGCCATTCTGGCGGCGCTCGATGGGATGATTTCTGGACTTACCTCGATGCGCACCATTGTGGACGCTGGCGACGACGACGCATTGCTGAAGCGTCTGCAGACAGCACGATCCGCGCGCTCGAACCTGCCGGGGCGGGTGCGCGAGTTGCTCGACGTGGTCGAGGTGCGCATCCCGATACCCGATCGCTCTGGAGCGGCGGCCGAGGTGTTCACGCTGGCGGCCGAACTCGGAGTCAATATTGCCAACTTCGAAGTTGCCCACTCGGTCGAGGGCGATCGTGGGATCCTTGTTGTGATCATCGACAAAGCCAGCCAAGACATTTTTCGCGGCGGCCTAATCGCGCGCTCGTTTCGGCCGATAATTCAAATTTTGGCATGATTTCTCGCGTGACGGTTCACCCGGTGCGCGGAGTTCTCGATCGCACGGTCGATGTTCCTGGTTCGAAATCAATTACAAATCGGGCCCTGATCTGCGCCGCGTTGGCCAGCGACGAATCCGTGATTGAGAATATTGCGCCGGGTGACGACACGGGGGCAATGATCGCGGCGCTCTCTGCTCTTGGCGCTGCGATTACCCGCAACGGTGGCGAAGTTCGTGTTGCCTCGCCGATCGATCTAGCAGGCGCACAAGAACTGACGCTGAATGCCAACTTGGCAGGTACAACTGCAAGGTTTATGGTCGCCGTGGCCGCGCTGCGAAGCGGCAACACAATTGTCACTGGCGAGGCCCCGCTGCTGCGCAGGCCGATGCGCGGCTTGCTCGAGGCGCTGACCAGTCTCGGGGCCGGCGTCGAGTATCTCGGCGAGCAGTGGCACTTGCCCGTGCGGGTGAGTTCAGGGACCAAGAAGTCTGGCGAGGTTTCGCTTCCAGCTGATGTCTCTAGCCAGTTCGTTACCGCCTTAATGCTGATAGCGCCGTGCGTCGAGGGTGGTTTAACTATTCGCTTAACAGGGCGCGTGATTTCTCTGCCCTACATTCAGATGACGGTTGAAGTAATGCGGTCATTCGGATCCAGAGTCGAACTCGACGGCGATCTGATCACAGTGCCGGGCGGCGGGTACACGGGCCAGAGTTTTGAGATCGAGCCCGATGCTTCGTCGGCGTCGTATCCGCTGGCCGCCGCCGCCATCGTCGGGGGACGCGTGCGGGTGCGCGGCATAACCGACTCGAGCAGTCAGGGCGACGCCCAGTTCGCCGCAATTCTGGGGTTGATGGGTTGCGATGTCGAGTACCAGAGTTCAGGTGTGACCGTCTCGCGCGATACGAATACGGTGTTGCAGGGCATAGAAATTGATATGTCGGACATGTCTGATCTGGTGCCAACTCTGGCCGTTGTGGCGATGTTCGCAAAGACGCCGACGCGAATCGGGGGCGTGGGTTTCATTCGCGAGAAGGAGAGTGACCGCCTAGGCGATCTTGCACTAGAAATGCGCAAGGTGGGCGGTGTCGTTGACGTAACCGACGACGGCCTTGTCGTCTCGCCGTCGGCAATCCACTTTGGTGTGGTCGACACTCATCACGACCACCGTTTGGCGATGGCACTGGCGCTGGTTGGGTTGGTATGTGATGGGGTACAGGTCAATGATCCTGAGGTGGTATCGAAAAGTTGGCCGAATTATTTTGAGATGATCTCAGAGTTGTAGTAAATTGGCGCTTACGCTCTACTGATGCCAGAGTTGCGTGACAACCATCTGACCGAGCCGCTGGTCAATCGGTTGGCACTGAACAATCCGCGACGCAGTGAGATCTTAAAGCGTCACGCGGCAGCCGTGAGCGCAGCCGTGCCGAGTTATAGCGACCCGCTCTCAGGTCTGACGGTGATGACCGCCGCATTTTTGGCCCAACGAGATTATTGTTGTTTGAGCGGGTGTCGTCATTGCCCCTACGTAATTAACTAGATTGGGTCCGATCAACTAGAATCGTTCGCTTGGCAGCAGTTGTCGATTGGATAGGGAGAAACATTGAGTACTGACCGCGAAATCATGACCTGGGAATCATTCGGAGTCGCGAGTCGCGAACTGGCGATCCAAATCAACGACAGTGGTTATGAGCCGGACATCATCCTGGCGATCGCGCGTGGCGGGTTGCTTGCGGCCGGCGCGCTCGGTTACGCCCTCGCAGTCAAAAATACCTACACGATGAACGTCGAGTTCTACACGGGCGTCAATGAGCGCCTCGCGGTGCCGATGATTCTGCCGCCAGTTCCGAGCCTCATTGATATCAAGGATTCAAAAGTTCTCATCGTCGACGATGTTGCCGACACTGGCCACACGCTGCGCCACGTGCTCGAGTTCTGCGAAAATAAACTGGCCGATACAAGACTGGCCGTGCTGTACGAGAAGTCGCACTCGATTATTAAGTGCGACTACGTATGGAAGCACACCGATCAGTGGATCAACTTCCCATGGAGCGATAAAGAGCCGGTCGCTAAGCACCGCACAACGGTGCGTGACGCTTAATAAGCGTTTATCGTATTGGCTCAGCCGTTGTAGCTAATAGCCGGGTCTAGAAACTGGTTTGTCGCTAGGTCGCTAGGCACGACTTCGACGACGTCGAGACCCTGCTCCCGAAAAATTGGTAGCGCCTTGGCGATGAAGTCGAGCATTCTCGCGTCTTCAAAGTCGCCGAATGTTGCGGTCTCGCCATTGCCAATTATCCCTAGATCTTTCTGGGTCTTGGCGCCACTGGCGGTGTCGCCCTCTGACTGAGTCCACCAACTGTCGTAGGCCTTAGTGGTCGCGATGATAATTGCGTTGGTGCGCCCGGGCGCGCCGATGTAATCAATCTGGGCCTGTTGCATCATCGGAACGAGTTTTGAGAGGCATGGCGAAAACTCCGCGAGACGATCCGCACGAATTGCCAGCGATTGCGGATAGTTTGTCCAACCCGCATCGTGAATCAACTGATATCCGGTGGTTATCGCGCCGCTACTAAGTACGGAGTACTTGTACGGTTCGGAAGTTGCAAAGCCCTGATGAGCAGCGTCCTCGGTGGCGAGCAGCAGGTTGCCTTGGTAGTTGCTGTCGATCTGCTTTGTGGTGAAGGCGCCGATGCTTGTTAGGTAACGCATGAAACTTTGGTCGCCGTACACATAGACGGTCGAGACTTGCTTGCCGATGTCGGCGATCGTCTTGGCGTCCGGATGTTTGGTCGCGTCCCACAAGATCACCTGCGGATTTTTGTTGAGGGCCGAAAATACGGCCAGTGTCGGCGTGTCTTTGTAGGTCTTGATCGCAACGTCCGTTCCGACATAACCGAACATAATTGCGTCGTCTTGAAACATCTCGGTTACGACAGGAATCTGCAGGAACGGGCCGCCAGCGCGAATCTCTAGATCTACACCCGTATCAGCACCCTGGTAAGTCAGCGAACCAACGACAGCACCGGTATCTTTCGAGGCCGAGTAGTCGGCTCCCATCAGTTCGTAGACACCACCGTGCTCTGCTTGTGGAAACCAGTCGGTCTGGACGACAACTTTCGCGGGGCAAACATCGACAAGCGAGACACCGGTAACGACTGTTGCGCTTGAATCAACGGCACTCGTGTCGGTCGCGGCCGTGTCGTTAGTCGAGCTACCACAAGCCGTTAGGCCGAGCACAATAGCCGTCAAGATTGAGATTTGTTTCATGATCGTCCTAGTTTGTAAGAGTTGAGTAGTTATGGATTATTTAATTTCGTGTCTTCGTACCAGCGACCGACCGCCGCCTTATAGATCGCTCCAAAGATGATAAACAGCGCCAGACCCAAAAGTGCGGCGCAGATGGAAGAAATAAACATTGGTCCTGCTTGATTATTTATAAAGAAAGCGGTGATCAGCTTGCCGAGGCCTGGGTCGCCCTTGGCGAAGAAGAAGTCGCCGACGATTGCGCCGATTACCGCCAGCCCAGCCGAGATTCGAAAACCGCTGAAAATCGCTGGTGACGCGGCTGGCAGCTGGAGTCGCAACATTCGCCTCGCGCGGCCGACCCCGTGCAGCGAAAAGAGGTCGTGAAGGTTGCGATCTACAGACTGCAGTCCAAACAGGGTGTTGGAGACGATGGGAAACAGCGAGATGATTACGGTCACAATCACCCGCGCGGCGAAATTAGCACCGACGAGTTTGATCATCAACGGTACGAGTGCGATGATCGGCGTCACTTGTAGCGCAATCAGGTACGGCCATAGAGCTTTTTCGAGCCACCGCGCCTGGGACATGATGATGCCGAGGCCAAGTCCGAGGACGATCGAGATAGCCAGACCGACGATGCTTGTCTTGGCTGAGATGATGAGGGCAGTAAATACCTTGTCGCGCGTGATGCCGTTGAAATCCTCGAAGAGGCGGTGCGGCGGGGGGATAATCATCGGCTTGTTCGAGGCCGGAGAGAAATTGTTTTTGATGCTGTATGCGATCGCGTACCAGGCTGCAATAAATAGAACGAAGACAATCGCGGGCCCAGCAAGGCTCTTCGCCCTCGAAGCGATGCGCAACATCGGCGCTTTCAAGCGACTTCCAAACGCAGTGCGCTAGATACCTGACCGCAAACAGCCGCGAACTCGGGCGTGTATCTAATCGAGTGGTCGCGCGGGTATTCGAAAGGCACATCGACAATCGCGGCGATCGAACCTGGCTGCGACGTCATGACGGCGACTCGCGCGCTTAGGTACACGGCCTCGGCGATTGAGTGGGTGACGAAGAGAGCGGCGAATCGCCTTCTTGCGTAGATCGCTAGTAGTTCGTCGTTGAGTCGCTCTCGCGTCAACTCATCTAGAGCGCCGAACGGCTCATCAAACAAAAATAATTCGGGCGCGGTGACCAGCGAGCGAGCAAGCGAAGTGCGCATCCGCATTCCACCCGACAGTTGACGCGGGTACTTGTGCTCTGAGCCTTCGAGCCCCACGACAGAGATGATTTCAGACGTCCGCTGGTCGCGTTCGTTTTTAGGCAGGTCATGAAGCTCGAGAAGCAGGTCAATATTACGCTTCACGGTGCGCCACGGCAGCAGCGTGGGATCTTGGAATACGAAGCCGATGTTTGAAGTTTTGACTTCACACGTGCCGTGGGTTGCCGTCTCGAGGCCCGCGGCGATCCGCAACACCGTCGACTTACCGCATCCGCTCGATCCCACCAGCGAGACGAACTCGCCCTCGGCAATTTCGAGGTTGATGTTATTAACGACATCTGCGCTCGCGTCGAAAGATTTACTCAACCCGCGCAGCGACAGCATCGGCTCGCGCGGCTCATTCACGGCCATAATTTATCTGCCCTACGCACCCGCAACTCAGTTGTACCAAAGGTTTCGAGCCTGCAAGACTCCGCGCAAAACTTCGGGTCTATCGGTCATGATGCCATCGACGCCGATGTCGATTACGTGCTGCATCTCGTCGACATCGTCGATCGTCCAGACGTGCACCTGCAGGCCGGCCTCGTGGGCGGCATCGACAAGGGTCTTGTCGGTGACGGTAATCGGCCCGTGCTTGAGTGGTATCTGGGCCGCGTTGGCTCCGGCAAAATGTGGCTTGCGGCGCAACCAACTGCGCAACCGCAACCTAGCGACCTCTTTGGGCCCGAGCGAAGAGCACAGCGCCAAGCCAAAATGATCGCGAATCGTCTGCAGGCGGGCGTCGCTAAATGAGCCCACGCAAATGCGATCGAGACACTTCGCCGCCTCGAGCAGATCGATCAACGGACGTAAAGCGATATCCGATTTACAATCGATATTGATTCGCGCGTTCGGCCAGGTCGCTAACAGGTCGGCCATCAGGGGGATCGGTTCTCGACCGTTTACTCGAGCGCGTTTTACCTGGTCATAGGCCATTTCGCTGATGAGGCCGGGGGTCGCACAGGTTCTCGCCAGGTCATCGTCATGAAACGCCAATAACACGCCGTCGCTTGTGGCGTGCACATCGGTCTCGAGGTATTGGTAGCCAAGATCAATAGCGTTTTGAAACGCGGGCATCGTGTTTTCAGGCGCGTCGCTTGCGCCACCACGGTGGGCGAACGCGAGCGGCAATCTGCCATCAAGAAACGGATGCAACATTATTCGCTCGGCAAGGTCGTTCGACTAGTTCAATCAGCTAGATCGCACGGCCGGCTTGGGCCCAGTATTCGTCTTTGAGCAGGCGCTTGTACAACTTGCCCGTCGGGTGGCGCGGCAGTTCGACACGAAAGTCGATGGTACGCGGGCACTTGAAATCAGCCAGTGATTGGCGGCAGTAGGCGATTAGTTCCTTGCTCAAGGCCGAGGCAGCTTCGGGGCTATCGGGCATCGACTTGGGTTGAACTACGCACTTGACCTCTTCGCCGAATTCATCGTTGGGTACGCCGAAAACAGCGACATCGATTACCGCTGGATGGTTGATCAGGACGTTCTCGGCCTCTTGCGGGTAGATATTCACGCCACCGGAAATGATCATGAAAGCTTTGCGATCAGTTAGGTATAAAAACTTTTCATCATCTAGATATCCGATATCGCCGAGCGTCGTCCATCCGCGACCCAGAGGGTCGCGTGAAGCTTTCGTCTTCTCGGGATCGTTGTGATACTCGAAGACCGCCGCGCTCTCAAAAAATATTGTTCCTATTTCGCCAGTTGGCAACTCCGTTCCGTCTTCACCGCAGATGTGTACCGTGGCGTTGATCGCCACCCCGACAGTTCCAGGGTGAGCCAACCACTGCTCAGAGTTGCAATAAACAAAACCGTTGCCCTCCGAACCGGCGTAATACTCGTGAATTTTTGGCCCCCACCATTCGATCATCGCGTTCTTCACTGGTATCGGACACGGCGCTGCGGCATGGAATGCGTTTACCAACGACGAGACGTCATAATTGTGGCGTACCGCGTCGTCGAGTTTCAGCATCCGCACGAACATGGTGGGAACTGTTTGACAGTGCGTGACCTTATATTTTTCCATCAGGCGCAAAAAGTTCTCGGCATCGAAGTGATCCATGATCACTGTGATTGCGCCCAACCTGTGCGCCGCCATGTTCCAGCGCAACGGCGCGGCGTGGTAGAGCGGCGCCGGTGACAAGTAGATCATCTGATCTGTCATTGAAAATAACATCTGCCCGAGGACCGCCAGACCGCTTGGGGCTCCCAGCGGCGTCATCGCCAAGGACAACTTGATGCCCTTGGGCCTGCCGGTTGTGCCGCTCGAGTACAACATGTCGGCACCGTCGATGCGATTCTCGAGGGGCGTAGCATCAAACTTAGCGACGGTGTCTTCGAAGCTGTCGTAGCCATCGATAATGCCGTCGAGCATCAGGCGAAGGCCGACCTGTGGCATCGAGATGGCGATCTCGCCAGCCTGTTCGGCTTTGTATTTACTGGTGATGAACGCTTTTGCGCCGCAGTCGTTAATGATGTACGTGAGTTCATCGCTCGTGAGTCGACTTGAGCACGCCGTATAGATCAAACCCGCGTAGTGGCAGCCCCAGATGATCTCGAAGTATTTTGGATGATTCTCTAGGCACAGGGCAATGTGATCGCCGACCTGTAAGCCGCTGGCGCGCAGCAGTTGACTGAGTCGATTGGCGGACTCGTCGAGTTGCCGATATGTAATCATCGTGCCGTCAGCGGCGTTGATGATCGCCGGTTTGTCTGGCGTTGTTATCGCAATTTGCCCCGGAAACATGAACTTCACCGTAGCCCAAAGCTCGGTGCGCGAGAATTATCGAGAGAGTTCCCCAATAATCCAATACAGCGGATATCGCCGATACATTTTATGGATCGACGCCGTTGAACAGTTCCGCAAATTGATGAGCTCGAAAGACTCCGAAGTCGCCCTTGATTTGGCCGTCTCGCTGATCGCCGTCGCGACAAGCGAAGGCATCGAGGTATCGAGATTGATGACGCGGTTCGACGAACTAGCTGCGTCGGTGAGCTGCGCGGCCCCGCAAGAGTTGGTCGACAGCCTGTTTGGTTCTGGTCGATTTACTGGCAACACGATTGAGTATGACGACCCACGAAATTCTCTCATCGATCAAGTCCTCGAGCGTCGGCTAGGGATACCGATCACGCTGAGCGTGTTGGCAATAGAGATCGGTTCGCGTGTTGGTATCGAGTTTGTCGGTATCGGTATGCCAGGGCATTTCCTCTGTGCCCCAAGTAAACAGAATCTGTCTGGCTCAATACCGAGCTATTACGACCCGTTTCACGGTCCGGCGCCACTTAGCGCGACAGAGTGCCAAACGTTGTATCAACGCCTTACCAGCCTCGAAAATTGGAGCGACGAGTTCTTGCAGACAACTTCATCACGCCAAATTGTGATCAGAATCTTGAACAACCTGAAGTCGATCTACCTTCGACGCGGAGACTCGGGTGGCATCCGCACGGTAATGCGGTTGCGGACGGCTATCCCCGAATTGGCTGCCGGTGAAAACAAACTCTTCGCCAAATTAGTGCGCTCGACAAACTGATAAGGAAACAGATGCCATGACTGACGAAGAGCAAAAAGTTGCCGACTTAGTTGATGTTCTTCTTGGCGAATTTGATCCAGCGTCGACCAAGGCGCAAGTTTTCTTGGGAGCGCAGTACGACCGCGGTCTGGCGTGGGTGAACTTTCCAATTGGCTTTGGCGGGCTCGGAATTTCCCCGCGACATCAAAAAATTGTCAACGAGAAGGTTTTTGCTGCTGGCGCGCCGAGCGCGTATGCGCGCAACCCGATCGGTTACGGAATGTGCGGACCGACTGTCGTCGAGTGGGGCAGCGACGCGCAAAAGGGCAAGTATCTTCGGCCGCTGTTCACCGGCGAAGAAATTTGGTGTCAACTATTTTCAGAGCCCGGTTCTGGCTCTGACTTTGCAGGTCTTTCATCCAAGGGCGTGCGCGACGGCGAAGAGTGGCTGATCAACGGTCAAAAAGTATGGACGACCCTCGCGCATATCTCCAAATGGGGTTTGCTCGTCGTGCGCACAGATTCTGAGGCCGTCAAGCACTCCGGAATGACGGCTGTTGTTGTCGACATGCAAGCGCCTGGCGTCGAGGTGCGACCGCTTCGCCAGATAACGGGCGAGGCCGAATTCAATGAGGTCTATTTTACGGATGTGCGTGTGCCTGTCAGCGAGACCCTCGGCTACGCCGGCGATGGTTGGCGTGTGAGTTTGACGACGCTGATGAATGAGCGAGTCGCAATCGGCGGAGCGATTCCGCAACGTGGCTCCGGGCCAATTCGCGAGGCAGTCAAGATCTGGCAAAAACGACCCCTTGAGCAGCAAGATTCGGCGACGCGCGACCAGTTGATGAAATTGTGGATTCGCGCCGAGGTGTTGCGCCTAACCAATATCCGCGCGGGTCAGATGCGCAAGGTCGGCGTGCCCGGGCCAGAGGGCTCGATCGGTAAAATGGCCAGTGCCGATCTGAATAAAGAGACATACGAGTTCTGCGTTGACCTGCTCGGCGCCGAAGGCATGCTCTATGGCAGTTATGATCTCGGGCGACCAGCGACCGCGATGAGCTTCGAATCTATTCCTAAGGCCTTTCTACGCGCGCGAGCTAACAGCATCGAGGGCGGCACGAGCGAAGTGATGCGCAACATTATTGGCGAGCGCGTGCTCGGTCTGCCTGGCGATGTTCGTGTTGACCGCGCAATACCTTGGAGCAAAGTTCCGCGCAGCTAGGTTCCGCGCAGCTAGGTTCCGCGCAGCTAGGTTCCGCGCAGCTAGGTTCCGCGCAGCTAGGTTCCGCGCAGCTAGGTCGCGAGACCAGCCAGCACCGAGCTGGCGGTAAATCTTCGGTCGCCGATCTGAAGTCCGGATACTGTTCCGCCCAGAGATACCGTCGTCGCAATCTCGATGGCGCTCTGTAGTTCTCGAATGTTACGTGGCGGCGGAAAATATTCGTCCTCAGTAGTGAGGGTGAACTCCTCGACGCCATTTCGTGGCGCAAGTTTCGCGAGCACCGCAGAAACGAGTTCTTCCGGCGCAGATGCGCCGGCGGTCAGACCGACAACGCCGTACAAGTCATCCGGCAAGTCGTTCACGTCGTTAATGCGCAGAACCCTCAGGCATCCGCTCTCGCGGGCGAGCTTTTCAAGAGCGCGAGTGTTTGAAGAATTGTCGGATCCGATCACGATGATGGCGTCGCAATTTGGTGCTATCTCTAGCAATGCGCTCTGACGATTGGTAGTTGCGAAACAGAGGTCGCTCTTGCCAGGCGCCCACATGGTCGGGTACTTGACGAGAACGGCGTCGGCGAGACCAGACCAGTCGCGATGCGAAAGCGTTGTTTGCGCCAATAGTGCGACTGGCCGATCAAACTCGGGGAGCGCATCGACCTCGGCCATCGACTCAACGCGAGTAATAGATTCGGGGGCAACTGCCATGGTGCCGACGGCTTCTTCGTGCCCCTCGTGGCCTATATAGACGATGTGGAAGCCCTTGCCTGCGCGCACCTTGACCTCGTGATGCACTTTGGTAACTAGCGGGCAAACCGAATCGACTACATAGTGACTGAGGTCTCGCGCCGCGGTGACAACCTGGGGTGCTGAGCCGTGAGCAGAAAGCATGATCGGCTTACCTGGCGGCACCTGTGAAATATCGTCGACAAATACCACCCCTAAATTTTTGAATCGATCGACCACGATCTTGTTGTGAACGATTTCGTGGTAGCAGTACACGGGTTCATCGAATGTTCTAACCATCCAAGCCAGTGCCTTAATCGCCATCTCTACTCCGGCGCAAAAACCTCGTGGGGCGGCAAGTACGACCTTGTCAACATTCATTAGCGACACAGTTTAGCGCTCGTGTATAGGCGGTAGAATATCTGCGTGACAATACCGCTTCCTACTGTTGTCATCGTCGGCAGACCCAACGTCGGCAAGAGCACCCTGTTTAATCGTTTTATGGGACACCAGGTCGCGATCGTCGAAGATCAACCCGGCGTAACCCGTGACCGTTTCGTGCGTGAGGCCGAGTGGCTCGGTCGCCATTTTCTGGTTATGGATACTGGTGGATGGTTGCCTAAGGGCAGCGACCTAGACAGCAAGGTCAGCCGCCAAGTCGAGGCCGCGGTGGCAGAGGCCGATCTAGTTCTCTTCGTTGTCGACGCGTCGGTTGGCATTACAGAAGATGACGACTTAATGGCGTCGTGGCTGCGCAAGAGCGGCCGCAGCGTGATGACCGTCTCGAACAAGGTCGACTCTGACAAGCGCGACACCGATCGCTGGGAGTTTCTTGCCCTCGGCCTAGGTGAGCCTTATCCGGTGTCTGCTCTGCACGGTCGCAAGTCGGGCGACCTACTCGACGAGATTCTCAAACGCATCCCCGGTCTCGACGGGCAAGAGGTGAGGGTAGAACATGTTCGCGGCGAGGTGCCGAAGGTTCCGCGTATCTCGATCGTCGGTAGGCCCAACGTCGGCAAGAGCACGCTGTTCAATCGCTTAGTTGGTTCAGAACGCTCTATCACGCACGACATGCCAGGTACTACGCGCGACGCTATCGACACGATGGTTGATACTGACGATGGTCCCGTTGTCTTCGTCGATACCGCTGGTATGCGGCGTAAGAGCAAGGTGGATGACTCGTCCGAGTACTACTCATTCGTTCGCGCCTTGCGAGCTGTCGACGAATCAGATATCGCGCTGCTAGTGATCGACGCCAGCGAAGGCGTGACAAGCCAAGATCAGCGCTTGGCCGAGCGCATTGATGCGGCGGGTTGCCCGGTCGTGGTAGTGCTCAACAAGTGGGAGTTGTTAGACGCCGACGGTCGCGAAGCGATCGAGAACGATATGTTGCGCAAGTTGTATTTCATCGGCGACTCGCCCGTGCTCAAGGTTTCCGCTCTTACCGGCAAGGGCGTACAAAAGCTTCGACCCGTGTTGCACGAGACGATCACGCAGTACCACAAACGCGTGCCGACCACCGACGTCAATCGCGTGATCGCAGAGGCGCAACAAAAACAGCCCGCCGGTTCGGGCGGGCGTGTCTTGTACGCGCTGCAGGGTGCTGTCGATCCGCCGACCTTCACTTTCTTCGTTAACCGCGAATTGCCGCAACCGTATTTGCGGTACTTAGAGCGCTGCCTGCGCGAGCGATTTGAGTTCGGCTCGACTCCGATCAAAATTCGGGTTCGTAAGCGCGCCGATTAAGTACTCGATACCGTGCCTTGGTGTGAGTCGTGCGCCAAGTACATGGCGCCGAGTGCCTTAAAAACTGACGGCACGTGTCCGCAGTGTGGCAAGTTGGTGCCTGAGGTTACGATCAACGGTCGAGTTACCGCCAAGAATCTCGACCTGAAAAAATTGGCCCAGTCCGGTGAAGGTGAAGAAGATGTCAGCATCCCGTGGCATTTCAAGTTGCTCGTTGGGCTGCTGGTTATTTATCTCTCGTGGCGAGTGATTCAACTTTTCGGCTTGATCGGGTAGTCGTTAGGCTTTGACCCAGTAATCGAAGCGGGCTGTAGCGCAGCTTGGTTAGCGCGCTTGTCTGGGGGACAAGAGGTCGCGGGTTCAAATCCCGCCAGCCCGACTAAGACCAATAGGATAGCGAGATGGATTTTGCACAACGGTTACAGCGCCTGGGCACAGAGACGGCGTTCGCAGTGGCGGCGACTGCGGCCGACTGGTTGTCTAAGGGCAATGAGGTTTTCCCTTTTCACTTGGGTGATCTAAACCTGGCGACACCTGCCAACGTGTCACAGGCAATGGCCAAGGCGGTCGCCGACGGTCGCACGGGCTACTGTCCGAACGCTGGCATCGCGCCACTTCGCGCAGCGCTGGCCGAGAGTATCGGCGTGCAACGAGGCGTGAAGTTTGGCCCCGAGAATGTCGCCGTGCAGCCGGGGGGCAAGCCAGTCATCGGTAAATTCTTGCGCAGCGTGATGAACCCGGGCGATGAGGTTCTGTACCCAAACCCTGGCTTCCCAATTTACGAGAGCCAGATCGAGTTCAACGACGGCGTCGCCGTGCCGTACCGTTATGTCGACACAACGTCGGGTTTTCAAATCGACATCGAATATCTCGAGTCAAAGATCACGTCGCGCACCAGGGCGCTGATCCTGAATGACCAACAGAATCCTTTGGCAGCTGAGATGACTGACGCCGAGCGCGATTCTCTCGCGGCCCTCGCGATCAAGCACAATCTCTGGGTGCTCGCCGATGAGGCGTACTACGACATCCGTTACGCGGGCACAAGTAAGAGCATCGTTTCTTTGCCGGGCATGCTCGAGCGCACCGTCATTTTGTACACCTTCTCAAAGAAATTTGCGATGACGGGCTGGCGCTTGGGTGCCGCGATCGGGCCAGCGGAGCTCGTGGACCGAATCGCGCGGCTCAACACCAACGAAGAGAGTTGCACGACCCAGTTCGTACAGTGGGCGGGTGTCGAGGCCATCACTGGCGATCAATCTGGGGCAAAGCAAATTCTCGATACTCTGCGAACGCGACGCGACGCGACCATTAAAGGAGTCGAGGGCATCACTGGCATGCGTGTGCACACGCCGAACAGCGCCTTTTATATTTTTCCTGAGGTCACGGAGGCGATGGCGCGCACTGGCCACGACGATGTCGGCGACTTCGCTTTAGCCGCGCTGCACAACACGGGCATGTCGTTTTGCAATCGACGCCATTTCGGTAGACCATTTGAGGGCGAGAAGGGAAATTACATACGCCTCGCCTACAGCGGCATAAATATCCCCGAGATCGAACGTGGCCTTAAGAGACTTGGCGAATGGGTCAGCGCTTCGTGACTACGCAAACACGATGACGCGTCTAGTAGTTACGGGCAAGATTCCCCAGGCCGGATTAGATGTTATCGCCGCTGGTGGCATCGTTACTCAGGCTTGGGATGGCGCGGTCACGGCGACGCGCGCGGAGTTGTTAAAGATGGTGGTCGGTGCAGACATTTTGGTGACGCTGCTGACCGAAAAAGTCGATATCGAACTTTTAGACGCTGCGGGTCCGCAACTGAAGGCTGTGTGTAACGTCGCCGTCGGTTTCAACAACATCGATGTTGCGGCGTGCACCGCGCGTCAGATTCGAGTCACGAATACTCCAGGGGTTCTGACCGAGGCGACTGCCGACATCGCGATGGCGTTGATCCTGATGTCGACAAGGCGGCTTGCCGAGGGCGAGCGTGTGATTCGAAGCCAGACTTCGTGGCAGTGGGGCATGCACTACATGCTCGGAACCGGTATTCAAGGCCGTCAATTAGGCATCGTCGGGATGGGCGCTATCGGCGCCGCCACCGCGCGGCGAGCGCGCGCGTTCGGGATGACGATTGCTTACAGCGGTCGCAGTAAGGCCAGCGACGTACTCGAGCAAGAGTTGTCGATGCGGCGGCTGTCGCAAGATGAGTTACTCGCGACCAGCGACGTGGTCTCGATTCACTGCCCGTCGAATGAGTCGACATTTCACTTGTTCGGCGCCAAGCAGTTTGAGTCGATGAAGCGCAGCGCATTTTTGATCAACACCGCCCGCGGACCGATTGTTGACGAGGCGGCGTTAGTGGTCGCGCTCGAGTCGCAACAGATTGCGGGCGCCGGCCTAGACGTATTCGAGAACGAGCCGGTGGTTCACCAGGGTTTGATCGATCGCGACGACGTCGTGCTAATCCCTCACCTGGGCTCGGCAACGCTCGAGACGCGAGCGGCGATGGCGACTCTGGCGGCCAATAATGCGGTTTGTCTTGCCGGTGGCGGCGAGCCTCTAACTCCAGTCAATTAATTCTTCGGCTCTACAGCGAAGAGGCGTAGCCGACGAGCATCAACGAAGCCGCGGCAAGAGCCATACCGATCCATTGCGAGCGGTGCAGTCTTTCGCGATCAAATCGCAGTGCCAACATCACCGTCGAAACGGGGTACAACGCGGTGATCACCGCGACGAGCGAGAGCATCTCCGCCCGCACCGCTATCAAGTACAGACCGTTAGCGGTCGTGTCGAGAATGCCGGACAAAACTACGAGTGGTAAGACCACTCGCGGAATTTTCTGGCGATGTCGCGAAAACAGAATAAGCAGTCCCACGGCGGGGACGCTGACCAGTCGCTGTCCGACGAGGGGCCACAATCCAATGTCTGGCGAAGTTTGGTTGAGGCAGACGAAAATCAATCCAAAGCCGATACCAGCAACGGCGGCCAAACCAATCGCGCTCCATGGCGTTGGCAGGTCGTGGTGATCGAGCACATCGCTGACCAGGGCGACTGCGACAATCGCCATCGCGATCCCGAGAAATGCAATCGGTGCTGGCCGCTCACCCTGGGCGAGGCCGACGATCACCGGGATGCTCATGCCGATCACGGCCGAAATCGGCGCGATTACGGTCATCGATCCACGGCTCATCGCCGTATAAAACGAGACCAGCGCCAATGCGCCCCCGAGCCCACCGCCGCCGCTCCAAATCCAGTCTCCCAAAGATGGCATCTGCGCGCGCGTGAGTGGCACTATCGCCAGAAGCAAAAGTAGCGCAATCGATTGACCAGCGAAAGTTACCGAGGTCGCAGCCGTATGTCGCGTGGCGCGCGCTCCGGAATAATCGGCTACGCCATAAAACAGCGCCGCGGCAACGGCGTACAAGATAAACACCCCGCTTAAGTTACCTCTTCATGAGGCCTCGATCAGCGACGCTTTGATCTGCGGTATGGGCGCGCTCCACAGATATTGTTGTTGTTCATGCGCGGCCTAGGGACACTGATAAATACCGCGACGGTCTTGCTCGGTGGCGGCATTGGTCTGCTGATTGGTGATCGTATCGCCGAGCGCGTGAGGGTAGTCGTTGTGCAGGTGATCGGTCTAGTCACACTGGCGATCGGTCTGCGCGATGCGATGGGAACGCATAATATGGTGTTCCCCCTTGTCGGAATGGTGATCGGTGCGATCATCGGCGAATTGCTAGAAATCGATGCGCGTCTTGAGCGGCTCGGGGAAATTCTGCGGCGCAAATTTGCAGCCGACGGAAACCACCATCGCTTCGTTGAAGGTTTTTCGACAGCGACCCTGCTTTTCTGCGTCGGGCCGTTAACCATTCTCGGTGCAATTGAAGACGCCAGCGGCAAGACGCCGCAGTTGTACATAATCAAGGGCACGCTAGACGGCTTCATGTCGATCATTTTCGCAGCCATCTACGGCGTCGGCGCGTTGTTCGCGGCGGTTAGCGTATTTGTCGTTCAGGGCACGCTGACACTCTTCGGCACGGGCCTCGACTCGTTACTGGATGACCGAATGCGAATCGAGTTGTTCGCCGCTGGTGGTATTGCGGTAATGGCGATCGGTATCAATCTGCTCGACATCAAAAAAATTCGTCTCGGGTCGCTGTTGCCAGGCTTGTTGATTACGCCTCTGCTGGTTCGGATATTTGCTGTGCATTATGGCATTTTCAATTAGGATTTCAGATGTGCGGTCGTTTTGTCTCGACCTCTAGCGCCGCCGAGATCGCGACCCTGTTCGATGCGGTCGTTGCGGCAGACGATGTGCCACCAAATTATAATCTTGCGCCGACAACGACCATCTACGGCATCGTCCAACGCGCCGACATCCGCTATGTCGAAAATTTCTCGTGGGGCCTGGTGCCATCGTGGGCCAAGGATCGCTCCCGCGCGTCGAGCCTGATCAACGCCCGCCGCGAGACGATCTCCGAGAAGCCTAGTTTTCGCAGCCTTGTGAATTCCAGACGCTGCGTCATCCCGCTCACTGGTTATTACGAGTGGATGCCCGTGGACGGAAATTCGGAGTCTGGCGCGAAGATCATTAAGCAGCCTTTCTATTTCACGCCAGTCGGCAGTCAGATGTTCGCGGCAGCCGGTTTGTGGACGACCTGGAAGGAGCCGGGGTCCGCGCCCGACGCTCCGGAACTGCACAGTTGTGTGCTGATCACGACAGACGCAAACGAGACAGTTGCCGCAGTGCACAATCGAATGCCTGTTCTGATGAATGATGTCGGCGTCAGCGCCTGGTTGAGGCCCGGCGACGCCGACCTCGAATTGCTGCGCAGTGCCGCGAATAATTCATTGTCGTGCGTAATGGTCGATACCGCCGTCAACAACACTCGCAATCGAGGCCCGCAATTGATCGCACCGATCAGGGACGCAGAGCGCTAATAATTTTGCTCGCCGCAGATTTCAACTCCGCGGCGTCAACGTGCGCTGCGGCATTCTCGAATCGGAAGTCCTGCATCGAGTTGCTCGGTATCAGGTGCAAGTGGCAGTGGGGGATCTCGTACCCTGCAACGACGAGGCCGACTCGGGCGCATCCAAACGCAATTTTTTGCGCTGCCGAGATGCGACGGGCGACATTGAAGAGATGGGCGGTGGTCGCGTCTGATAGGTCGTTCCACTCGTCGATCTCTTGAATTGGAACGACCAGAACGTGGCCGACGGTGATCGGGTTGATCGTCATAAAACAGACGCACACATCGTCGCGATACACGAACGTGCCTGGCACTTCGCCGTTAATAATCTTCGTGAATAAAGTTGGCATCAGTTGTAGCCGCCTGACGCAGTAAAGATGTCACCGGTGCAGTAGCTGCTCTCCGGTCCGCACAAGAAGCGAACGAGTTCGGCAAGTTCTTCTGGGGTTCCCATCCGTCCGACACCGATGCGCGATGTGATCATCGTCTTGAGCCGATCGCTAAATGGCGCAAGCAGAGGTGTGTCGATCCAGCCTGGGCAGACCGCGTTCACTCGAACGCCTAGGCCGGATGCCTCTTCGGAAACAGATTTGGTGAGCGAGATTATGCCGGCTTTCGCGGCTGCGTAATGCGGGGCGGCCGCTGAGTGCCGTTGACCGAGCACCGACGAGATGTTGACGATGCTGCCCGCACGGGCGGGGATCATGTGGCGCAGCGCGGCGCGACAACCGTAGAAGGTTCCGTAAAGATGCACCTTGATCATCCGATCCCAGTCTTGATTTGAAAGACGCGTTAGCTGGTTGACGGGTTCGAGTCCGGCGATGTCGTCAGCGAAGCGCTTCATTTGGTTAGAAATCGTGATGTCTAGATCGGCCTCAGATGCGGGCGGTGCGATTCCAGCGTTGTTGATGAAGATATCTAGGTGGCCGTACTTGGCGACTACCGCGTCGACTGCCGCGTCGAACGCGTCCGAGTCGACGACGTCAACATTGAAAGCTGTTCCGCCGATTTCGTCGGCGACCCTGGTGGCCTGTTCGCCATTGAGATCGAGCACTGCGACCATGGCACCGTCTTTGGCGAGCCTGCGGGCGAACGCTTCGCCCATGCCTGAGGCCGCCCCTGTGATCACTGCGACCATCGGCGTGCCATTGCCGGATCTTGGTAACAATGTCATGAGACAATCGTAGATGATGCTGGCTTGTAACATTCGGGCGTGAACAGCACCACACCGACTCACAACATATTGACGGTTCCTAATCTGATTACCGCATTGCGCCTGTGCTGCCTGCCCATTTTCCTGTGGTTATTGTTTGCTCGTGACGAAACTGCTCAGGCGGCGTTGCTGCTTGGCGTGCTGGGCATGAGCGACTGGGTAGATGGTTGGGTGGCTCGGAAGTTCTCCCAGAGCAGTGCCTTTGGGGCGGTGTTCGACCCTGCCACCGACCGAATTTTGTTCGTTGTCGGCACGAGTGCGGTACTGATCAGCGGTGCGATCCCGATCTGGTTGGGCGTCGCGATCATCGCCAGGGAGTCGGTGTTGAGTGTCGCGATGGTGATCGCCACTGCGTTTGGGATGAAGCGCTTCGCGGTGAGCAATCTCGGCAAGTGGTACACGCTTTTGCTGATGACAGCGGTACCGCTGTTGCTGTTGGCTTCTAGCGACCATGTCACGGCCCCGATCGCGAAAATTGTGGGATGGGCGCTCGCCGTGCCGGGTTTAGCCCTGTGCTACTACACCGCTTTTGCCTATCTTCCTAAGATTCGCCAGAATCTCGTGCTTGGTCGCGCCGAGAGGGCTGATGGGCGTTAGGGGTATAGCGGCGCTGGGGTATCGTTGGGGATCGTGAGTTACATCTTTTGCAATTCGTGCGGTCATCGCAACCCTCCAACGTCGAGTTTTTGCTCTGCATGCGGCCAGGTTTTAGATCTACCTCAAGAACGAACAATCGCATTGGCCAAAACCGATCCGCTGCAAGATGCGTCCGGCGATTTTGACAACGTCGAGGTGACAATCGGGGGCATCCATGTCGGCCAAGGGATACTCGTGATTCGTTCGGGCGCGCAAACCGGCGAGCGCTTCGCACTGGGCACACTCGTAAGCATCGGCCGCAATCCGGAATGCGTGATCTGTCTCGACGACGTAACCGTTTCGCGCCGGCACGCCGAGGTGAGCCACATCGCCGATTCGTATGTGGTTCGCGATATGGGTTCTTTGAACGGTACCTATGTCAATCAGAGTCGTGTCGACGAACAAGCCCTGAGCCACGGCGACGAGTTGCAGATCGGCAAATTTCGAATGGTGTTCTTTGATGGCGCCGGCCTTTCGTCGTGATGAATAAGAACCACTTTTCGATAGGCGAGGTTCTCGGCCTGTTACTCGACGAGTTTCCAGATGTCACTATCTCTAAGATCCGCTTCCTAGAGAGCCAGGGCCTAATCGAGCCAGAGCGAACTGCCTCGGGGTATCGCAAGTTCAGCGACAATGAGATTGAGAGATTGCGCTTTATCCTCCGCGAGCAACGCGAGAACTATCTACCGCTGCGCGTCATTCGAACCCGCCTCGATGGCGACACGAGCGACGGCATGGATCGGCCTTCTGATGATTCGCCGCCACGTGGTATTCGCAATGTCTCGAACTTGGCGGCGCATCCGGCTGCAAGCAAGAAGATTCCATCTGCTCCCGAGAAAGTGAAGTCGAAGCGCGTCGACGATACTTCTTCGTTCAGTCGTACAGAGTTACTAGATGACCTGGGCGTGAGCCCGAAGATTCTCAAGGAGCTAGACGCGGCAGGGTTGGTCAAGGCCCGCAATGTCGGCGACGTCGAGATGTACTCGGCGATCGATCGCGAAATCGTTCGTGTCGCGTCTAAGTTTATGGAGTTTGGTATTGACGCACGCCACCTCAAGGGCTGGAAGCACTCGGCCGAGCGCGAGATGGGCTTGTTCGAACAACGGATCAACCCATTGCTGCGACAGCGCAACCCCACGGCGCGAGAGCAGGCGACCAGCGCGTTAAGCGAAATGATCACGCTGGGCGAACTTCTGCGCGCCGCGCTGATTGCAGCCGAATCGCACCGATTCACCGATGGTCGGTAGCGGTATCATTTATTCATGCTCGAGATGGAAGTCGATGGAGTAAAGATAGAACTCCCGACCGAAACTCCCGTGCTCGTTTTGCGTGAGGTTGAGGGTGCCCGCCGAACGTTGCCGATATACATCGGCAACTCGGAAGCATCGGCGATTCAGTTCGCGCTCGAAGGGATCGTTTCGGAGCGGCCATTAACTCATGACCTGCTCGTCAACGTGATCAATGATCTGGGCGCCGAGTTACTTAAGATCGTGATCACAGAAGCTAGGGAACATACCTATTACGCCGAGCTGCACATTCAATTGCCAACAGGGGTCTGCGTTGTGTCGTGCCGTCCTTCAGACGCAGTAGCGATTTCGTTGCGGGTCGGTGCGCCGATCTATGCATCCGATGAATTGATGGATTCGGTGGGGGTAGCGGCAGTGCTCGAACCGCCGGACGAGGAGGAGATCCTGGACGATTTCCGCCAATTCATTGACAGCATCAACCCCGAAGACTTTCAAAGTTGATATCCGTATAGATTTAGAAAGTTTTCATTGGCTATTCAGCGTCCTGCGCCCTAGCCTTTAAGAACTATGCAACAAGTATTCAGCGGCACAAAAGCGGCGCAGATTGTTGGCATTACATATCGACAACTTGATTACTGGGCGCGCACAGATCTAATTCGGCCGTCGGTAACCGATGCTTCTGGCAGCGGCACAAGGCGTGCCTACAAGTACCGAGATCTGCTCGAACTTCGTGTGGTAAAGAATCTGTTAGATGCTGGCATCAGACTCGAGGCCGTTCGTGAGGTCTTCACGTATTTGCGCGATCATGTTGATTCGGAAATCGCGGCTGCGCACATCGTGATCAGCGGACAGAGCGTCGTGCTATGCCAGGGCGATCAACTGATCGACGTAATGCGTAACGGTCAGGGCGTGCTCAACGTGCTGCCACTCGCCGGTGTTAAGCAAGCGGTCGATGCCAGCATCGTCGGTCTTGAGCGGCAAGAGATCGCTCGGGTGCCGCGTGTCGTCACTCGCTCAATAGCGCTGTAAGTCAAAGCCTTAACCGTTAGCGGTTTAGATGGCGAACCTCCGCCGTCGGTGTTTGTGTAGGATTTGAGTCGTGCACATACCTCCTGAACTCAAGTACACAAAAGATCACGAATGGGTCCGAATCTCGGGACAGACGGCAAGGATCGGTATCACCGATTATGCGCAAGACGCTCTCGGTGACGTCGTCTTCGTGTCGCTGCCCGAGGTCGGAACGAAGGTTACAAGTGGTGAATCATTTAGCGAGGTCGAAAGCACCAAGAGTGTTTCCGAAATTTACGCGCCGCTCAGTGGCCAGATCACCGCAATAAATTCTGTGTTGGTGGACGCCCCCGAGACGATGAACCGTGAACCATACGGTGAGGGTTGGCTTTGCGAGATCAGTTTCGAATCTCTACCTGTAGGTGAGGTATTGCTCGACGCTGAGGCGTACCGCGCGCTTGTCGAGGGATAATTTTGCAAGCACAATATCGACTGTCTCCGCTTGATTCTGCGCATCGCGCCCTAGGGGCGAAAATGATGCCGTTCGGCGGTTGGGATATGCCGCTGTCGTACCCAAGCGGCACGGTCGCAGAGCACTTGGCGTGTCGGACCGATGCGGTCGTCTTCGATGTTTCGCATTTAGGCACGGTACGCGTCGAGGGGCAAAATGCCAAGAGCGCGTTGCAGGCCGCGTTTACGAACGATCTCGACAAGATTTCGCCGGGATGCACGCAGTACACACATTTATTAGGCGACGACGCGGCCGTACTCGACGACATCATCGTTTGGTGGATCGACACCGACGTATTTGACGTGATGCCTAATGCATCCAATACCGACGACGTCGTCCAGGCAATTTCGGGGCGGGAGACTACGGGCGAGCGAGCGATACTGGCGGTACAAGGGCCGCGGGCTCGGGAGCGTCTGAGCACCGTGAACAAACAGGCTTCTGTAGTGGCCCACAACTGCGTAGAGCGAGTGCAGATCTTGGGCGCTAGCTGCGTCGTCGCTGGCACTGGCTACACGGGTGAAGACGGCGTCGAGATTGCGGTGCCGCTGGCATCGGCAACGATGGTGTTCGAAGCCTTGATCAATGCCGGTATTACCCCCGCTGGGCTGGGGGCCCGCGACACGCTGCGCCTTGAGGCAGGCTTTCCGCTGCACGGCCACGAACTCGGCGCAGGCATTTCGCCTATTGAAGCCGGCTTGAGTTGGGTTGTGGCCTGGAATAAGAACGTTTTTCGCGGGCGCGATGCACTGAAACTGTTGGTCGAGAGCGGGCCACGCAAAGTTTTGGTTGGCATCGCCACCGACGGACGGCGCCCTCCACGCGAAGGTTGCCCTGTTTCTCTTGATGGGCGCGTCGTCGGCGTGACGACTAGCGGCAACTTCTCGCCGATCCTTAATCACGGGATTGCGCTCGCCTTCGTCGAGCCTAATTCTGTGCAAATTGGCTCGAGCGTTGTGCTTAACGTTCGCGGCAGCGAGTTGACGGGACGAGTGGTGAAGAGGCCGTTTATTGCGAAGCGAAACTACTGAGCGGCTCGCACGAACAAACTAAATTGCGATCGCCGTAGGCCGCGTCGATTCTTGATACGGGCGGATAGTAGGCCCGGTCGAGCATCGATATAACGGGGTAGAGGGCCTGCTCTCGCGAATATTTGCGATCCCAATTTGTAACGACGTCGTGCACCGTGTGCGGCGCATGGTGCAAGGCGCTGTCGTCATGGGCTATCTCGCCGCGCGCAATTTGTTCGGCCTCGTTCGCGATTGCGATCATCGCCTCGCAGAAGCGATCGATCTCGCGCAGTGATTCGCTCTCTGTGGGCTCAACCATCAGCGTGCCCGTGACGGGGAAACTTATCGTGGGCGCATGGAAACCAAAATCGATCAGGCGCTTGGCGATGTCGTCGACGGTGACGCCCGTGGCTTTGGTCATCGGTCGCACATCCAAGATGCACTCGTGGGCGATAAGGCCGTTGTTGCCGGTGAAAAGGGTCGGGTAATACGCCGCCAAACGCTTGGCGATGTAATTGGCGCTGACTATTGCTTGCACGGTTGCTTCGCGCAGGCCGCGCGAACCCATCAGCGAGATGTACGCCCATGAGATAGGCAAGATTCCTGCCGAGCCGTAAGGCGCTCCGGCAACAGGCCCAACCGCGTGGGTGCCGCTTTCAAGTGGCACGAGATCTGGGACGAGTGGGTGTGTGGGTAGAAACGGCGCCAGGTGTTGCTTGACTCCGATGGGTCCGACGCCCGGCCCGCCACCACCGTGTGGAATGCAAAAGGTCTTGTGCAGGTTGAGGTGGCTGACGTCGGCACCGAATTTGCCCGGTCGGGCCACCCCGACTAGAGCATTGAAATTGGCGCCGTCGAGGTAAACCTGACCGCCGTGTTCGTGCACGAGGTCGCACATTGCTACGACCAGTTCTTCATACACGCCGTGCGTGCTCGGGTACGTGATCATAAGGGCCGCGAGTTTGTCGCCAGCCGAGCTGCACTTTTGTTGCAAGTCGTTCATGTCAACGTTGCCAAGGTCGTCGCATTTCACCACGGTGACGCTCATGCCGGCCATCACGGCACTCGCTGCATTTGTACCATGGGCGCTTGAGGGGATGAGACACACCCGGCGTTGCTCGTCGCCGCGGCTCGCGTGATAAGCACGAATCGCGAGTAGCCCCGCGAACTCGCCCTGGCTACCGGCATTGGGCTGCAAACTCACTGCGTCGTAACCTGTGATCTCGACGAGCATCGCTTCGAGATCGGTGATGATTCGTTTGTATCCGAGACTGTCAGTTGGCGGGGCAAAAGGGTGGATCTCGGCAAACTCGGGCCACGTGATCGGCATCATCTCGACGGTGGCGTTCAATTTCATGGTGCACGAACCGAGTGGAATCATCGTGCGATCGAGCGCTAGATCTTTGTCTGCAAGCCGGCGAAGATACCGCAACATCTCGTGCTCGCTGTGGTATCGAGCGAACACGCTCTGGGTCAAGAAATCGTCGGTGCGCCGCGCGCTTAAGGGCAAGCCAGACGGCGCCTCGTGGCACAAGCCACCGATCTCGTCGTCAGTCAGATTGATGCCAAAGGCCTGTAGCAACCGACTAACTGTCGACACGGTCGTCGTCTCGTCGAGGCTCAAAGCGACGGCTCCGGTGTCGACGCAGCGCAAAAGTATGTTCGACTTCAGCGCGGCGCCGAGCACGACAGAGGAGTCGCCCGTGTCGCTGATGCCAGTATCGACAGTAATAGTGTCGAACCAAGTCTCGTTGCGAACCTTGATATTGTTCGCGCGTAATGACATAACTACCGCGTTCGTAAGTGCGTGAACCCTTTGCGCGATTGCGATCAGCCCGTCGCGGCCATGCCAAACGGCATAGAAACCGGCGATGTTGGCTAGCAGCGCCTGGGCGGTGCAGATGTTCGATGTCGCCTTATCGCGCCGGATGTGTTGTTCGCGGGTTTGCAGGGCCAGACGCATCGCCGGTCGACCCATGGTGTCCGTACTCACGCCAACAATTCGGCCTGGTAGCGCACGCGCGTACTCTTCGCGAGTGGCGATGAACCCTGCGTGCGGGCCCCCGTAACCCATCGGTACGCCAAAGCGCTGCGCCGAACCAACCGCGATGTCGCAGCCGAGTTCTGCTGGTGATGTCAGCAACATGCTTGCCAGCAGGTCGGTGGCACACACGACCAGGGCGCCGCGCGTATGCGCGTTCGCGCAGATGTTTTTGACATCGTTGTCGCTGACAATCACCCCGCCCGACGCCGGTCGCGAGATCAGCACGCCGAAACTTTCGGCACTCGCCAGTCGATCGGTATCGAACAGAAGCACCTCGATGTCGATCGCGCTGGCCCTAGTGCGCAGAACCGCAATCGTCTGTGGGTGTGTATCGCGATGTACCGCAAAAATATTGCTTGAACTCTTCGCTACACGGTGCGCCATCGCCATTGCCTCCGCGGCGGCCGTGGGTTCGTCGAGCAAAGATGCATTTGAAATCTCGAGGCCCGTTAGTTCGCTGATCAGCGTTTGAAAATTGAGTAGCGCCTCGAGTCGACCCTGACTGATCTCTGGTTGGTAAGGCGTGTACGACGTGTACCAGGCTGGATTTTCAAGAACGTTGCGCTGGATTACCGGAGGTGTGTGTGTGCCGTAATAGCCGAGGCCGATCATGCTCGTGCGCACGGTGTTGTGCGCCGCGATCTCGCGCAGAATCGTCAAGACTTGCTGCTCGGTTTGCGGCAACCTGGCACTAGGCAGTTCGGTCAGCAAGATACTGCGGGGTACCGCCCGAGAGATCAAATCTTCGGCGCTGGCAACGCCGAGTAACTGCAGCATCTGATCCAGTTCTGTCGCGTCTGGCCCGATGTGGCGACGCGCGAATGACTCAAGTTTTGTATCGCGCAAATTATTAAAAGGTGTCATGGCCAAGTCTCTCGGGTGCGTAACAATCGGGTCGCTAAACATCGGGTGATGCCTTGCACCCCAGCTGTTTATGGCCCTGAGAGCTTCCCGCATCTGTCAATTACGGTTTCCCCTTCGGTGGGGAAGTGGGTAACAAACCCAATTCCCGCTTTCCAGCGTTGCCTCCATCCACGGTCCTTTATACCTGAGAGGTTCCGGGGCGGTTGCTCCTTCGGTGACCGACGCACTGGCTGCGCGCAGATGCTCTTCCGTGTATGACTAACGGCAGTCAAACCTTAGCCGATCGCGGGCTGGAACAATTCACGCTAGATCGTTCCGTAGTTACGCGAGTCTCCGCGCGAACCCGATCCAGCGACGGCATCGGTGGCGTCGCTCAGTTGGGCAATGAAATCATCGACGGTGTTCTCGTGCGCCGCATTAACGGTGCAGTGCAGCGAGCGCGGCGGTTCTTGGCGGTCGACATACCAGCCTCGTTTCCAAAGTTCGTCGCCCACACCAAAAATATCGAGGGCATTGTCGTCGGCGGCCCCGAAGCACACCAGCATCGTGTCGGGTTCGGCGCGCAGAATTAGGCGAGCGTCGCTGGTGATGTGCGCCGCGAGTTTTTCTGTAGCGCGGCGAGCGATCTTCGTCAGGTTCAGGTATCCATCTTCACCGAGAAATCGCATCGTCGCCCACGCGCTAGCAATTGATCCTCCAGATTTTGTACCGAGCACGCCCGACGAACCATAAAGTCCGCCGAGCCAATTGTCCGTCATGAAAACTTGGTGCGAGCGGAGCTGCTTCGACGCGTACATCATCACCGACGCGCCCTTCGACGTGTAGCCAAACTTGTGCAGGTCGACTGATATCGAACTCACGCCGGGAACCGAGAGATCCCACGGCGCAAATTCGTGACCCAGTTTTTTCAAATAGGGAAGCGTGACGCCGCCCATGCAAGCGTCGACGTGGCAGTTCAAATTGTGCTCGAGGGCGATGCGGGCGATGGACTGAATGTCGTCCATGACGCCCTGCGGATATTGCGGTGCCGAACCAACTATCAGCACGGTGTTTTCGTCGACCACATCGCGCATCGCATCGACGTCGGCGCGCCAGTCGCTGCGAACGGCAACGCGTCGACTCTCGACATCAAAATACGCCGCCGCTTTCTCAAAGGCGGCATGAGCCGAGGCGGGGAGCACCATGTTTGGCTTGGCTGTCCTGCGTTCCGCGCGGGCCCGATCGCGGGCTGCCTTGACCGCCATCAGCAGGCTCTCGGTGCCGCCGCTGGTCATGAACCCGGCCGCCTCGGGCCCGGCCCCGAGCCATTTACCAACGATCGCCAAGACGTCATCTTGCATTTGGCGCAGGCTGGGGAAAGCAGCCGTGTTTAGAGCGTTCTCGCCGCTAAAGCGCCTGTAAGCCTCCTCAGAGACCGCTGCGGCGGCGGGGCCCGCATAATAGGCCAGCGAGAAGACCTTGCCGTCGCGCCAGCGAAAGTCGTCTCTGCGCAGCGACTCGAGTTCGGAGAACACCGCGTCTGGCGGTACGCCACCGCGCATAAATTCGTCATGCGTAAATTCGCCACCGCCAGATTGTCGGGGTCTTGACATCTGCCCAAACTAGATCACGGAGCGTGGAGCGGGTTCCATGTGAACTTTACATAACTATTATTATGGGCGATCGGCAACTAGCGGTCTGGCGGCATCCAGCAGCCACTTAAGCGCCGCCTTGAAGTCTCGTGTCGTCGGATCGAGATTGGGATTAAGGTCGCTCTCAACGTCGGCAATGGCGCACTTCAGGACGAAGATTTGGTCGCGCAAGGTGTCTAGTTCGGTGCGGGTTATGACCAGTTCATTCTCGCTCAGGTTTAACTCGCTGGCGCGTTGGCGCGCCACCCAGTCCCATTGGCGGCACGATTGGGAGCAAAACCGCCTCGGCCGGCCCGCACCGGACTGGTTCTTGAGTGCGGTCCTGCACCACTGGCACCTGGGTCGGTCTTCCGATTTCGTCATGACAAAAAGGTACGGCTCTAGGCGAGCAAAGATGTGGATACTCGGCGTTGCCGATGGGCATACTAAACGGGTGAACTCGTTGCCCGCCGCGCCGCAGCGAATGTTCGTCAGCGATAACGCCGCGGGTGCCCACCCACTCGTGCTCGAGGCCTTAACTCGCGCCAACTCGGGTCACGCGCTCGCCTACGGCCAAGACGCCTACACCGCCCGCGCCCAGACTAAATTCTGCGAGCTGTTCGGCGCCGATGTGGTCACCAAGTTTGTCTACGGTGGCACGGGTGCAAACGTCATGGCATTGGCCAACATGTTGCGCCCCGCCGAAGCCGTCGTTTGCACTAGCTGGTCGCACATTCACGTCGACGAGACAGGCTCGCCCGAGCGCATCCTCGGCGCCAAACTGATCGACATTGCCTCGACCGATGCCAAGTTACGCCCAGAAGATTTACTTTCGGTCGCGCACCTAATCGGCTCGCAACATCACGCCCAACCCGCAGTTGTTTCACTGACGCAGGCAACCGAGCTCGGCACTCTATACACGGCGGCCGAGGTGCGCGCGGTATGCGACGCGGCACACGAGATGGGCATGCTCGTGCACATGGACGGCGCGCGTATCGCCAACGCCACAGCAGCGCTCGGCGGCACGCGCGCCGCGTTGCGCAGTTTCACCATCGATGCCGGCGTCGATGTTCTTTCGTTTGGCGGCACGAAGGCCGGCGCAGTCTTCGGCGAAGCAGTTGTGTTTTTGAATACAGCGATCGGCGGTCGCGCTGATTACATTCGCAAACAGGTGACGCAACTGCACAGCAAGATGCGATTTATTTCGGCGCAGTACGAGGCCCTGTTGACCGACGACTTGTTCATCGATCTTGGCGCTCGCGCCAACAGCGCCGCTACCAGACTGTTCGACGCGACCCGCACCATCAAGTCGCTGAACCTGGCCTCGCCGCCTGAGGTCAACAGCCTCTTCCCCACCATTCAAGACCCCGTCAAAACCGAGTTGCAGCGGTGGTCGTTCTTTTGGGATTGGGATACGGCCCTGCGTCAGGTCCGCTGGATGACCGCCTGGGACGTTGAGCCGATCGATGTCGACGCCTTCGTGGCCGGTCTGAAAACGGTAATTGACTGATCGGTTAATTCCCGCTATCGTTTCCCTTGTCGTAATTAGGCGCGCTGCTGGCGCGCCGTCTGAAGGTGGGGACTTATGTCGGTCGTGGATTTTTATAACCGCAGATTGATCAGCGATGACGCGTGGATGAATGACGCTGCGTGTAGCGGCTTAACCAACATTTTCTTCCCGCCACTCGCCGAGCGACCGCAGGCTCGCCTACAGCGTGAGACCAAGGCGCGTGCTGTTTGCACGGAATGCCAAGCCCTCGATACTTGTCGCGCCTTTGCGCGTGAGAACCACGAGTATGGTTTTTGGGGTGGCGAATCAGAAGACGAACGACACGCCGCCGGTTTTCACCTCATCGCTCCGATCGGCGTGCGCGCCGTGGCAGGCGAATAACCAAAGAGTTCTCAATGTTTGAGACTCCCGCAGATGCACAGCGAATCGTACATACAGCCTGGAATGATTTCGGCGACAAGCGCGAGATAGCGCGGCTAGAAGAAGTCAGCGCTCACGTCTCGACGAACCGCGTTTTTCGGGTGCATTTCAATGACACTTCCCACGTTGTCGCCAAGATCTCGTCGTACGGTTCGTACTTCTTATTCGCCGAAGATCACGACCGACTTTTTCGTTTGCATAACGAATTGCAGTCGACGCGTTGGCGCGGGTTTTTGGCGCAGGTACTCTCGCGCGATGGGCGCCCCTACACCTGGTACGACGGCCAATGCTGGGCGACGTTCTATATCGATGTCGAACGCCGCGATGCCTTGCCGCGAATTCTGGATAACCGCCAGGTCGCTGCACTCGCCAGAGAAATCGCCGAGTTTCATCTGGCGTGCGCCGCCGTTGCCCCTGAGTTGCCGCCCATGTCCAACTCTGTCAAGGGCGACGCGATCCACCTGCTAGACCAGCTGACGAGTGCCTTCGCTCCTCGCAACTTCGCGCTAGAACCTGAGGACATCGGCGTGCTGTGGCGCAACACGCACGAGTTTCTCGAGTATCTAGACGCCGTGCATTACGACGAGTGGCCCAAGATCCCGATCCTGGTCGACTGGAACCTCGGTAACTTCTCGGTTGCTGACAGCGGAGGTGATTTTCAGTTATTTAGTCGTTGGGATTACGACTGGTTCAGAATTGATTCACGACTGCTCGACTTCTATTTTTTGAGTCGAGCCTCTTCGCGCACTGGCGATCGCACCCAGTTCAGTTATTCGCCGCACACCCTGGTCGAGCCACGCTTCATCGAATTTGTCAGGGCATACCACGCGGTCAACCCGCTCACGGAAAGCGATATTTTGTTTTTGCCCCAGGCCTACAAGTTTTTTATACTCAACTACGTAATTCGCGAGGGCGCCCGTTTCTTTCGCGAAGACCTATGCAGTTTGTTTCGCAAAGAGGCGGCGCGCACTCACTTGCCGTCGCTCGATCGCCTCGACCTGGCTCCCCTGCTAAAGATCGTCAGTACCTGATCGCTATTTCGTCATGACGAAATAGGCTTGAGATTGTCGCGAAAAAACTTACCCTTGGCGACGTAGACATCGACGCCGTGTTTGATCTCTTCGGCGCGTGCTTTGCCCGGTTTAATCACAGCCGGCGTTCCGACGGCCAAAGCGCCAGCAGGCACGATCGTGTCGTTGAGCACGACGGCGTTTGCCGCCACTATCGCTCCCGTGCCTACAACGACCCTGTGCAACACCAGCGCCCCGCTCGAAACTTGAGCGCCCGACTCAATCGTGCACGATTCGAGATGCACGATGTGTCCGATCACGCAGTCGTCGCCGACGCGTGTCGGTTGCGACGGCATGGTGTGGATCACCGTGTTGTCTTGAATACTTGTACGCGCTCCAATAAAAATTTCGCCGTCATCGCCGCGTAATACGGCGCCCGCCCAAATAGTTGACTCCGCGCCGATCGTCACCGATCCGATGATCACTGCGTCGGGGTGCACATAAGCGGTTGGGTCGATGTTCGGGACACGATCTCCGAGAGAATAAATAGGCATGCTACAACCGTAGTTTCTGTTGGTGAAAGGACGCGATTTGCTTGTACCGTAGAGCCCCATGTCTAGAAGGATCGATATCGAATTGACCAGTCTACGTGGTGACGGAACTTGGACATGGCGAGCAGCCGGTGCCAAATCTCCAAAGGGCATAATCGCGGCGGCAATTCTTCCTGCAACAGCCAAGACCGGCGACGTCTTAAAGGTCGAAGCCGATTTCGACATCGATGGCATCAGCGTGCTTGGCATCGTAACGGCCCGCGAAAAAACTCAGCGGCGCGACTTGCTCGAAATGATCAGTGACGATAAAAGTTTCGCACCGGTCACCCAAAAACTCGCCGAACGCGCCAAGAGTGATCGCAAAGATAGTCGTGGCCCACGATCCGATAAGCGCGGCGCTCGCCCAGAGGGCGCCGGTCCTGGCCGAGATTCGCGTCGACCAAGTTCTGAGCGCACGCCTGGCTCGCCAGACCGGCCGCGGCGCCCCCGCCCCGACAGTGCGACCGATGTTAAAAGTGATGCCCCACGTAAGGCGCGTCGCCCAATGTTTAAGGCTCCACCAGAGTTGCCAAAACGACCTGCCGCGAAACGACTCAAGCCAAAGCAGATTCATCGTGCGGCGATTCTCGAAACTCTGCCTCTAGAGCAGCGTGCCGTCGCCGAACGCGCCCTCGCCGGCGGGATCAAGGCCGTGCGCGACGCTGTCAAGGAACAGAATGACAAACTTCGCAGCGCCGGCCAGAGCCCTGTTCCTGCAGATGGATTGATATCCATGGCGCAAAACCTGCTACCGAAGTTGCGCGTCGCCGAATGGCTCGACAGAGCAGAGGCCGCAATGTCAGACATCGCCCATCTCGACCTTCGCGATTTGCGCTCCGTCGTTGTTGGGGCCGATGACCCGATGGTTGTTCGCGACGAGTCGACCCGCGTTCTGGCCGCACAATTAAAGGTGGCACTCAAGGAGCGCCAAGAGCAAGAGCAAATTCTGTGGCGTGGCGACATTGTCGCGGCTCTGGGCGTTTCGCGCGTAGTGCGCGCGCTCAAGTTGTCTGGCGAGCCACCAAAGGCCGGTCAGCCCTTCCCAACCGATCTCGGCGCTCAACTGACTGCCGCCGCCGCGACATCGCTGACGGCCGAGAGCAGTTCAGAGCGTTGGGTCGCGATCCTCGAGGCCGTGGCGTTCTCGCCGATTCGCGGTCACGTCAAGCCAACTACTAAGCCAGAGAACCCGAGCGAGGCCTTGATCGCCACGGTGACACGACTCGCGCCACTCGTGCCGCAAATCGCCGTACTGTTCGGCGTCACGGTTGGCGCAGGTGCGCACGCACCGCGACCGTTGCGTCCGACGCGACCAACCAAGTCGACCAAGTCGGCAAACTTAGCGGGCAAGGCTGGGAGTAATACTGCGGCCCCTAAGCAAGCGGGCGCGATTCCGCCGCCACCTGCAGTTGTCGAGATGCCAGTTGTCGAGACGCCAGTCGCTGAAGATGTTGCGCTTGCGCCGACTCTAGACCTCCAGGTCTAAACATCGAGGCCTAAGCATCTAGCCTGCCTATATGGCAGACATCGTTAGTTACGAAACGCAAGGCAAGATCGCCCTGATCACACTCAATCGTCCAGAGGCGCGCAACGCCATCAACGGTGACGTCGCCGCCGCGATGGAGGCCGCAATCGACAAGATGGAGGCCGATCCGAATGTCTGGGTTGGTATTTTGCGCGCTAACACCGCTGGCCAGGAGCGCCCCGTGTTTTGTGCGGGCGCAGATTTGAAAGCCATCAATTCCGGCCAGGCCGGCACGCTAAATACCCCGCGCGGTGGTTTCGCCGGTTTCGTATATCGCGACCGCAAGAAGCCAGTGATCGCCGCCGTTGATGGCTTGGCGACAGCAGGTGGCTGCGAGATTGTTCTGGCCGCCGACATGGTCATCGCCACGACTCGATCAGCATTCGGTCTCGCCGAAGTGATGCGCAATCTGATCGCCGGCGCTGGCGGCCTGTTTCGCCTGCCACGGGCGATCGGTCGCTCGGTGGCGATGGAAGTGATCCTCACGGGTCAGCCACTCCCCGCCCAACGCGCCTACGAACTCGGTTTAGTCAATCGCATCGTCGAGCCCGGTAAAGAAGTCGAGGCCGCAATCGAGCTGGCTACACGCGTTTGCGCCGCCGCACCATTGGCCGTGTGGGCCAGTCGCAAGATCGTGCTCGCTGCCGCGTACGAGAGTGACGAGACGCTGATCAAGATGACCAATCACGAATTCGGCGCGATTTTGCAATCTAGCGATACCAAAGAGGGTCTGACTGCGTTCATCGAGAAACGCCCGCCGAATTGGCAGGGAAAGTAAACCCTATTCTTCGTTGATTTTTTTTGTGACGATAAGCAGGCGCGCGGTTAGGCCGGAGCGCTCAAAAAGGTTCTTAGTCTCGCGGTCGCCAGGCAGTGCATAAGCATCGATCGCCTCAGCACCGTGTAGTAGGCACTCTTCGATTGCGGCACTGACCATCGCGTCTCCGATACCCAGTTCGCGGGCATCTGTCGTCACATACACGGCCTCGATCAGCGGAGCATCGCGCTGGGCCTCGAAGTCGACGCATAGATAGCCCATCGGCACGTCGTCGAGACCAGCGACGAAAACCGCCCACCGCGGCGACTCGATTCTTTCGCCCCAGGCTGATCCCACTTCTGGCAGCTCGTCGGCGAGTCGCAAACCGCCGCGAAACCTCTCTAACTGCAGCCGTGCCTCGGTCTCGAAGCGCTGCAATTCTTCGATGTCACTAGATAGAGCCTGCCGTACGAAGTGTTGCATGACGTCGTGCGCTATGGCGCCAGCAGTTGCTCGATCTTGGCGAGAATAGTGCGACGGGCGCGGTTGGCAGACTCGAATGCCGCGATTTGTGCGAGTTGCTCGCCGCTCAGGCCATTGAGTTGGGCGGTGATGTCGAGTGCATTGCGCGACGAATAGTCGCTTATCGACAGAATCGACTCGCCGTTATCAACCGTTGCGTTCACGTCAGATGTGTCGGCCTTAGTGGTTTTGGGTGTAAGTTTTTTTGAACCGAACTGCACGGCCATTTTCCCGATCATGCGGGCGGCGTTGACTTGTTGTTGCACCTTCTTAGGTTCGAGCATTCCAGACTCGGTAATACGGTCAGCAACCTTTTGTGTGACGGCCGCCGGCACCCCAGTCATCCTCTCGACGATCGCGGCGATTTTTCTGTTCACTTGAAAAGTGGGCAAAGGTCGTCTTCGACGGGGCAACCCGGGGCGCTTTTGCGTACCAGCAAGAAACATTGCGTACATTGGTTCTCGTCTGGTCTCTTGGGCTGGAGCCTCTCGAAACCGTCTGTTTTGTCATCGGCAACGGTCTCCTCTTCGTCGTCCTCGACTGGTGGCGCGTCATCGGCGGCAACGAGTTTGAGTTGCAAGATGGCGTCGAGACTGGCCTCGACATCGTCCTCCGAATGCATGTCGTCGTCATCATCATCGTCTTCGCTGGCCTTTGAGGTGACGACCTCAATGGCGATCGCGTCAGGGTCCTCCTCGGCTAGTGGATCTAATTCTTCGCCATCCACGAGTACGTCATCTAGGTCGTCGACGAGACCGTCTAGTCCGTCCTCTAACTCGGGGCCATCACCGCCGAGTACATCGCCATCCAAATCCTCTGGATCGACCTCGACGATATTTATGATCGCTGTATCGAGATCCTCTGGGCCTAAAATTTCATCTTCGGACATTCATTATCCCTTCATTGTTTACGCGGCGGTACGATAGCCGACTTCTTGCCGAATGCAACGGTCTATGGCTGATTGCGGCGGGCCTCGGCTCGGCGCTCAGATTCGAGACGCTCCAGTTCGGGGACGGCGTGCGTGAGATGTGTCATAGCATCGGCCACTGCCCTATGGCCCGCTTGCTCGGCAATCAGCCTGTGCATCTCGAGCACGACGCGACGATATGCCGGGTGCCCTTGAGGGGATGACCGCAGTTCGAGCATGTGGATGGCCTCGCGGGCGTTGAATTGCATGATGTAGCGCAGGCGAAAGGCCATGGCTACGGCGTAGGCGGCCTGCTCTGGATAATCGGGACGCAGCGCGTCGTAAAGGGTCGCCGAGCGGTGCATGGTCTCGTCAAAAACGTCCTTGAGCCCGGCGGCCTCCACCAGGTCAGGGATCACATACCCGTGGTCTGGAGACAGTCGCTGCCACTCGATCGTCAGCAGTCGATGGCGCTGTAAATCTCGAAAGGCGCCGTAGTCGCCGAGCACATCAAAGCGGTAGTCGACGCGCTCGAACGCCCGACCCGGCCGATGGCGGCGATTTTCGCGGTTGCCAACATAAGCGGCGATCAACGCGACTCGCTGAGAATGGTCTAACTTGCGAACACGGTCGATGAGCTGCGTCTCTGGCAGATGGCTCTGTGAATAGCAGATAGCTGCGAGCAACTTGTCTTCTCCGTCGGGGTCAAAGTCGACGAGCGTGACTTCTGGGGCGTGTTCGGCCTCGAGGCCGCCGAACAATTCGTCGACGAGGTGCATCGTGTTGTTCGAATTTTCTTCGAGGTAGTCGCTCCATTTGCCGCCGCGCTCGGGTATGTCAACGCGACGCAGGAAGCTCGGTATAACTTTGCGCAACTCGAGCAACATCATGTCGGCGTACTGACGCGCTTCTGGAAGCCTGTTAGCACGCATTCGTAACAACAACGCCTCAAAGGCCTGGCCCGTGCCGAAGATTCCGACGTTCGACAATGCCGAGGCCGGCAACACGCCACGCACCGCGTCGAGGCCCTTGGCCCGTGTGGCTTGACGAAAGACAAAATCGGAGTCATTCGGGCCGCGTTTGACGCTCTTGCGAACATGCTCGGTGACACCTTCTACGAGGGTGCTGTAGGTATCGAAGATCCTGTCCATGTCGCCGACATAGCGAGTTCCGAACGGTCCCATCAATACGTCAGGGTCTCTGTAATACCGATACCGGCCGCCGAGCCTGGAGTCGTAGTTGATGTACCTCGTGCTCTGCTCGAGGTAGCTCATCAGGCGTCCCCATTCCAAGATCTTTGTTAATAGATTGGAAGCCTGCTCGCAGGCCAGGTGCACGCCACCAAGCTGCGCCACCGAGTCGTCGCCGTACTCAACAAATATTTTTTCGTAGAGCGACTCGGCGTGAGAGACGCCGACAGTTGCGTCGATACTCTTGTCGCCCGTCAGGTCGAGATCGCCGACGAACTCCTCCAAAAACAGCCGCCGCAAGCTTTTGGCGCTGCGGCTATATCTCGCGAACAAAGCGCCCTTGACGACCTCCGGAAGGTTGACGAGCGCGAAAACCGGTCCGTCAAGATTCGTGAAATATCGCCTGAGGATGTCGGCTTCACTGGCCGAATACGTCTCTGGAATGTATACGGTCACAGCGCGTAATCATAGGAGTCGGCCGATGACCATTCGCGGATTTACCGTACCTTCGAAAATTCAGGCAAAAATTGGAAGCAGGCGCTACTTTGGCGTCGTGCCGATAGCGCTCGAGGCGGCGACTACGCCCCTAAACAGCAGCTCGCTGGCTTGGGTGGCGTTGCGTCGCCCGATCTCTGTGGTCGCCACCTGGCCGAGTTGGCGCAGCAGGTCGATCAGTTGCTTCATCGTGCGCACAAAGTCTCCTGCGGTCAAATCCTCGTCGTCCAAGATCTCAAAAAGGTCGCTACCGCTGGCCCAAGCGAATGTCGTGGCGATGAAACCTGGATCGGGGCGTCGGTGCGGCTGAATGCCGCGGGCCTCTTCCGCGGCAACTAGACGGTCGCTTATCTGGGCAATATCGCGCCATCTGCTCTTGAGCGTCGGGCTCGGAAAGTGTGGTTTGGGTGCGGGTTCGCTGCTGCGATGCTCGTAGACGAAGACGCTGGCCAATGCTGCGATGCTGGGCGGGTCTAGCAACTCGAGTAGATCGTTAACCACGACTTCGGAAATCAGCATGTCGGACTCGTGAAACAGTTTCGCTAGCGTGCGCCCTCGGTGGGTAAGTGACCATTGCGAAACATACCCCCACTCCTCCATGTGGCTGACCACGTCGTCAAAGCGGCGGCTCACCGATTGTGCTGAGTGATCGACGCGCTTTCGCAATTGACTCAACTCGCGGTCGATTCGGTCGGCGGAGGTGGCGGCGTTAAGTTTGTGTCGCAAGTCAGGATCTTGCGTTACGGGGTGATCGCCGCTGTCTCGCTTGGTTGACGCCGAGTGTCTCTTGGTGCTGCGTGAGTTGATTCGGATGTTCGCCAGCAGCGCGGCTGCCTCGCGTAAGAATTTTGCGTTCGTCGGCGCGAAGGGTGTCGGCAGGTCAATTTGAGTAAGTGTTGTAATCGCCGCCGAAAAATCTGGGGAAGAAAGTGCGAGTACGGCTCTATCGGCGGTAACGACGGTGATCCGAGTACCGGTGTTGCGCTGCGCCGTACTCAGCACGACCGCCCGCTGCTCTGTAATGCCCTTGCGGATCATGATTACGTCGCCAGGGTGCAATGCCAAAAGCGAAGACTCGATGTGCTCGGGCACACGGGTCGTTGAGTTCTTGGCGCGGTACTCGTCGATATCTCCGTAATCGCTGTTGGATTGCTGACGCAGGCGATCGCGCTCTCGAGTTCGGCGCGAAATTCGCGATTGCACTTCGACAACCTCACGATTGGCCTGAAACTGCGCGAACGACAAATTCAGTAGGTGGCGAGCCTCGACCTGCGATGTGGTCTGAATAAGGTTTGCCGCCATGTTGTAGGTGGGCCTGAAGGCCGAGGTCAGTTTGAAAGACCGGCTCAACGCCAGAGTGGCGACCGTCTCGAAGGAGACGAACGGGTTCCACAACACCAGGGCGTGACCGACGCTGTCGAGTCCTCGACGACCGGCGCGACCAGTTAGCTGCGTGTACTCCGAAGGCTTTAGCGTCTGATGACTCTCGCCGGTGAATTTGGTCATCTTGTCGATCACTACGGCGCGCGCTGGCATGTTGATGCCGACGGCGAGGGTCTCTGTTGCGAACACGACCTTGACTAGTCCGCGCACGAAACAGGCCTCGACTATTTCCTTAAAGGTAGGCACCATTCCGGCGTGATGGGTGGCGATGCCGGCCTCAAGTTGGTGCGCAAATTGTGAAAAATCGAGCGCTGCCAGATCATCGTCGCTGAACAGATCGAGGCGCTCGTCGATCATCGCCGCGATCTCTTTCTGCTCGGCGGCGCTGGTGAATTTGATGCCGTACTTGAGGCAACCAGCCGCGGCCTCGTTGCACTGGTTACGGCTAAAAATAAAGAAAATTGCTGGCAGTAGGTCTTGATCTGCGAGTAACCCGACGACATCAATACGCGAAGGGGCGAACAATCTCGAGCGTTGCTGCGGTCGGCCTCCGCGAGACCTAGAACCAGAACTGGAACTCGAGCCAAAGTTGTTGCGACTGGCACTTTGCTCTAGGCGCTCAACCGCAGGGTTGGCTTTGTCGCCGACGATTGTGTCGTACATTTCCACTCGGTCGGTGGCCTTGTCGCCGATAACGAAGTGATTAATCAACTCAACCGGCCGCGTCTCCTCCACGATTGCCCGCGTCGGACCGCGAACGGTGGTCAGCCACTCGGCTACCTCGTCGGCGTTAGAGACCGTCGCCGACAAACAAACAAGCTGTACGGTCGGATCGAGGTGAATGATTACCTCTTCCCAAACCGGGCCGCGGTACGCATCTTGCAAGAAGTGAACCTCATCTAGCACTACCACGCCGAGATTGTCGAGAGCGTGCGAGTCGGCGTAGATCATGTTGCGCAACACCTCTGTCGTCATTACCACGATTGACGCCGTCGGGTTGACACTGTTGTCGCCAGTCAAAAGGCCGACACCGTCGGCTCCGTAGTGCGCGATCAGATCGTTATACTTTTGATTCGATAGTGCCTTTAGGGGCGCCGTGTAAAACGCTCGTTGCCCGTTTGCGCGAGCGGCCCCCACCGCGTACTCGGCCACGACTGTCTTTCCAGAGCCAGTAGGCGCCGCGACCAGCACACTCTCGCCGCGGTCGAGAACGTCGAGCGCGGCGACCTGAAACGCGTCGAGATCGAAACCGTAGTGCGCGGTTAGCGCCTGACGATTGGCAGATGTCATGCAACGCTTCGGGCGCGACGGCGCTCAACGGCATAACCGATGAGTACCGCCAGCATAAACAAAAGTGTCATCGGTACCGCCAGCGCCAACATGCTGATCGGGTCGCCGCTGGGGGTGATGACCGCGGCGATCGTAAATGTACCGAGAATCGAGTAGCGCCACTGCTTTATCAGCGCGCGCGGCGTGACGACGCCGACGAGCTGCAAGAAAACTATTAAAACAGGGAGAAGAAAACCAAGGCCAAATGCAAGAAGCATTAGCGCCACAAGGCTGATGTATTTAGAAATCTGGTAGGTCTGGGTCACATCTTTGCCCGACCACGAAATCAAAAATGCGAGAGCTTTATCGAGAGTCCAGTAGGCCAACGCCGAACCTGTCAAAAACAAAACGACAGTTGAGATGATGAACGGAATGCTGTACTTTTTCTCCTTTGCGTTCAGCGCCGGAACGATGAAGCGCCACAATTGCCACATAATTACCGGAATTGAGAGTATTAGCCCTCCATAACCAGCGATGCGCATCCGTTGAGTAAGACCTTCGAGTGGCCCCAGCGCGTACAGGCCGCCGGTGCAGTTAAAATCAGGACGCCGCGCGCAAAGGTTGTGGTACGGCCGCGTAAGAAACCCCAGAAACGGATCATAAAAAATTAGCAGGACCACGGCACCGAGCGCGACTGATAACAAGATTCGAACTAGGCGCATGCGCAACTCGCTGAGGTGCGCGACCAATGACATATTCTCGGCGTCGCCCCGCGCCTTCTTGATTCTTCCAAAGACCATTAAATACCCTCGACCACGTCATCGTCTACAGTGTCGACCTCATCGTCATCTACAGCGTCGACCTCGTCAGACGAGCTCTCGTCAGATTGAGCCGCGTCCACCGACCCACTCGGCGAGGCCGCAGAGTTGTATTCGCTCGCGACGGTCTTGGCGATGTCCTTGGCCGCGCCTGTCACGCTGCCAGCAGCGTCACTGAAGATCGACTTGTAGCTGCTGGCCGTCTTCTGCATCTCGCGAATCGGTTCTGCGAACGTATTGCGAAACTCAGATTCGGCTCCCGAAGTGATGCGCTTAAATTCGCCATAAAGCCGACCTGCCTTGCGCAAAGCTGTTGGCAACTTCTCTGGCCCGAGCACGACCAAGCCGATGATCAACAAGAAAACGATCTCGCTACCCGACAAGTTGAACATCGCCATTCATTCTAAAGCGCGTTACCTAATATGTAACGATGCAACAGCGCTTACCCTCACTATTGCCGTCGCCGATCGCCTTCGCCCACCGGGGGGCCAAGGCGCATGCGCCCGAGAACACGATCGAGGCTTTCGCCCTAGCGCTACGGCTGGGTGCGACCGGTCTGGAGTCAGATGTCTGGATGACACAAGACGGCCAGGCCGTGCTCGATCACGATGGCGTCGCCAAGGTCAGACTGCGCTCGCGACCGATCAGTGAGCTGAAGATGGCGCAGCTTCCCGCTCACATTCCCACCCTCGACGCACTCTTTGATCAGTGCGGCACCGACTACCAACTCAGCCTCGACGTTAAAGATTTAGCGGCTTTCGACGCCGTGATGGCAATCACCCGCAACCACGACTCGGCGATGCTCGAACGGCTGTGGTTGTGTCATTACAAATTGCAGGTTTTGCTCGATATGCGCGATCGCACACAGGGCGCAAACCTGGTTGATTCGACGCGACTCGAAAGAATCAAAGAAGGCCCGGAGCGCCGGGCGGCGTCGCACCGCGCGAGCGGAATTGCGGCGTGCAATATGCACAACACCGATTGGAACGGCGGCCTCGTGGCGTTGTTCCACCGTTTCGGTGTGGCCGCTTTCAGTTGGGACTTACAGTACGAACCCGCCTTGCAGACCGCCTATCGGATGGGCGTCGATGCCGTCTACAGCGATTGGGTCGATCGGATGATGGACGCCTACATGCGCGAGGTCGACTGACGCTAAGTTAAAGAAACTTAGCAATCGATAGTGGCCAGACCACCACGAATGCTCGACCAACGATTAGGTTTTCGTCGATTGGCCCAAACATTCGGCTGTCGAACGACTGCGGCCGGTTATCGCCCATCAAGAACACGGCGCCAGCTGGCACGACCTGCGGCTCCATCACCGGCATGCGACAGCGGTCTTCGAGAGCCGACTGTCCGAGATCGAAGGCGTCGAGATATGGCTCTTGTAGGAGTTGATCATTGATGAACACATTGCACGACTTGATCTCAATTTTGTCGCCAGACAAGCCGATCACCCGCTTAATTAAGTCGTCGTGTTGAATCGTGCCGCCATCTGTAGTTACCCGATCGAACACCACCACATCGCCACGTTTGATATCGAATAGTCGATAAGACAATTTGACGACCAACACCCTGTTGTCTTGAAACAGCGTGGTCTCCATGCTCGGTCCGGAGATGTAAAACTGCTGAAAAATGAAAACGCGAACAATGGTCGCGATGACGAGGGCGACCACGATCACGACAATCCAATCGCGTATGGCTCGCGCGACATTCTTGCCCGCAGTTGGTACTAATATCTGCTGGTCCGACACGACCAACACGGTAGTCGTTGCAGTGGCCGCACACGCCCGCTAAAGCGATGCGATTAATTTTTCTACCCGCTCGTCACTTGATTTAAAGGGGTCCTTGCAGATTACGGTTCTCTGCGCTTGGTCGTTTAATTTGAGGTGTACCCAGTCGACGGTATAGTCACGTTTTCGTAATTTTGCCTGTTTAATGAAGTCGCCGCGCAACTTGGCGCGGGTCGTCTGCGGCGGTTCGCTGAGGGCGGCCTCGATATCGGCCTCAGCACAGATTCGCTCAACGAGGCCTCGGGCCTGCAGTCGGTAGAAAATTCCGCGATCGCGGCGAATGTCGTGGTATTGCAAGTCGAGCAGGGCAACTCTGGCATCATCAAGGTCGAGTGCGTGACGAGATCTGAACGCCTCGATGAGGTTGTGCTTGATGACCCAGTCAACCTCGGTAGCGAGTTTTAGTGGATCATTTTCGATCGTCGAAACGCAGTGCTCCCACATCTCGAGGGCTCGCTGTTCGAGCTTAGTGAAGCCCTTCGTGTCGGCGTACTTCATCGCCCGATCGAGATATTCGCGTTGCACGTCGAGCGCCGAGAGCTCGCGACCGGATGCCAGTCTTACCTTGCGCCGGCAAGTTAAGTCGTGGCTGATGTCACGAATCGCCCGAACTGGGTTTTCCAGTGTCAAGTCGCGCAGACTGAAAGACTTATCCTCCATCATCCGCAGCATGCAGGCCGTACTGCCGATTTTAAGAAACGTCGTGTACTCGCTCATATTTGAATCGCCGACGATGATATGCAGTCGCCGATATTTTTCGGCGTCGGCGTGCGGTTCGTCACGGGTGTTGATGATCGGCCTACTGCGAGTTGTGGCTGAACTTGTGCCCTCCCAGATGTGTTCGGCCCGTTGGGCGATCGTAAAAATGGGCCCACGCGCCGTTTGCAAAACATGACCAGCGCCCGTGAAGATCTGTCGGGTAACAAGGAACGGGATCAAAACGTCTCCGTAGTCCCCGTTGTCGTTCGAGCGGCTGGTGAGGTAATTCTCGTGGCAGCCATACGAGTTGCCAGCCGAATCGGTGTTGTTCTTGAAAAGAAAAATCGTACCGCGAATGCCCTCGTCGCGCAGTCGTTGCTCGGCTCCCTCCATCAACTTTTCGAGTGTGCGCTCGCCCGCCTTGTCGTGCACGACGCAGTCGTAGATCGAGTCGCACTCGGGAGTTGCGTACTCTGGGTGTGAACCTACGTCTAGATAAAGCCGCGCTCCGTTCTCGAGAAACACATTCGAACTACGACCCCAAGATACGACCTTACGAAACAAATACCGCGAAACCTCGTCTGGGCTCAGGCGCCGCTGACCCCTCAAGGTGCAGGTGACGCCATATTCGTTTTCGATTCCGAATATGCGCCGATCCATCAGCCCAGCAGTCGGCTAACCACATCGTCTGTCAGTCGTGAAAAACATCTACGCCTGCCGTCACGCTCGAGAACCGCAACTTCGAGATCATCGCCGATTAGCTGACGATCGTTTCCGGCTAGAGCCGATACCGCAATCTTCACCGCCTGTTCGATGTTGCCATCCATTGTGTATCCGGTTTTAAGCCGCTCAAGGATGTTCTCGGCATCACCACCTAGGACGCTGAAGTGTTGATCGTCGATTACGGTGCCGTCATACATAATGTGAAAAAGCCGATCATCGACACTCGTCGCGCCAACTTCCGCGACAAGAATCTCGACTTCGAGTGGCTTCATCTCGTACGTAAATGTCTGGCCGAGAATTTGCGAGTATTGGTTAGCCAAGCCGCGGGCGTCGACGTCGTCTCTTGAGAATTGATAACCCTTCAGATCTGCAGCCCGTACTCCCGCCACCCGCAGTTGATCGAACTCGTTGTATTTGCCGACGCCCGCAAAGGCAATGCGGTCATAGATCTCGGCGACCTTGCGTAACGTATTTGATGGGTTTTCCGCGACGATGACAATACCTCCAGAGAACTCCTGCGCAACTAGGGCGCGGCCGCGGGCAATCCCCTTACGCGCGTAGTCCGCGCGATCCTTCATCATCTGCTCCGGTGGCACGTAGTACGGCATGCTCATCGCGAACGCACCCCCTCTGCGATCTGGGCGTAGATCGTCTTCAGCTCTTCATCGCCGACACGACTAAAGCCCTCGCTGGTGATGCTGGCAACGACCGGGTAAATACCGCGCAAGGCGTCGGGGCCGCCGGTAGCCGAATCGGCATCCGATGCCTCCCATAACGCGCGGGCCGCTAGTGCAATCGCGTCAGCGGCGTTGAGGTCTCGTTTCCAGCCGAGCCTGATCACTGTCGAGGCATGCAACATGCCAGAGCCCGTGGCCACGAAGTCCTTCTCTTCGTAACGACCGCCGGTGGCGTCGTAGTCCCAGAGCCGACCAGCATCAATGAGGTGATCGAACCCCGCAAAAATTGGCACGACCATCATTCCCTGCATCGCCGCGGGCAGATTGCTGCGCACGAACATCGAAAGTTGATTGGCCTTGCCCTCTAGCGACAGTGAGCGACCCTCTACTTTTTCATAGTGCTCGATCTGCAATTGAAAGATCTTGACCATCTCCATCGCGGGCCCCGCCGCGCCGGCGATGGCGACACCGCTGAACTCGTCGGCCCGCACAACCTTTTCCATTTCGCGGTGACTGATGAAATTGCCCGACGTGGCGCGACGGTCGCCGGCCATAACAACTCCGCCAACGAACTTCAGTGCCACGCAAGTCGTGGCGTGCGGCAGGTGAACGCTCCCAAGCGACTGTCGCTCATCGAATGGAGATAAACCGACACGCTTCAAAAGTTCGCCGAAATTGGCGCCCGGGTCTTGCTCGTGAGAAAAAATTGGCATCGACATAATCACGCCCCAGGGCTACTGACCGCCCTTTTGGACATAGTTCTTAACGAACTCTTCGGCATTACTTTCTAGTACCCCGTCGATCTCGTCGAGTAAGTCATCGAGGTCGGCCTTTAGCCTCTCGCCCGACGCTGACGCTGGTTCGACTTCTGCGACGGCTGGGGCATCGCGCGCCGGCCCCACCTTTTGCTTTTTTACGCGTTCAGTCATAGATGCACCATACCCAAAATGGCAACACCGGTTAAAACCCGTTGTCCAAATCGGCAAGCAAAGCAATCAACTCAACGGGGGTCTTCGCCCTGGCGAACAACCCCTCGGTGAGTTGGCGCGTACCGCGCAGTGGTTCCATCATCGGGATGCGCGTCAAGGCCTCGCCTTTGGTGTCGAAGACGACGCTGTCCCAGTTGGCAGATACGACGCTTTCTGGCCACCGCTGCAGGCAGGTGCCTCGAAAATAGGCACGAGTCGAATCTGGTGGGTGCGTCACTGCCCTCTCGGCGTCAACCTGGTCGACAATGACGCGCAGGCCAGCGCGCAGGGCCAAAGATTTCTCGGGTCTCATGTCGTGGTACTGAAAATCAATTGCCTTAAGGCGCGAGTCGTTGGGGGCGAGCGAATGTCTCTGCGCGTAGCCGTCGACAATGCGCCGCTTTGCCACCCAGTCAACAACGTCCGCAGCCGAGTCGACATCATCTTCTAATCTAGTTAGAACTTGCTCCCACTCGAACAGGATCCGTTGTCCGACTTGTTCGCCGACCGACTCAAGGCCGTGTGACATCGCGTATTTTTGCGCGGCCTCCAACAACGACCACTGCACTTCAAGGGCCGTTGCGCGCAGGCCGTTATTTAGCAACACGGTCGTTTGCAACGAAGTATCGTGGCTGACCTGGCGGATCGCCGGCACTGGGTGGGCCACATAACCGATGTGCGCCAATACCTCGTCTTCGATCATCGCCAACACGATCGATGTGGTGCCAACCTTGAGAAATGTTGCGCACTCGCTCATGTTGGCGTCGCCGACGATTACATGCAGGCGGCGATATTTGGATGGGTCGCAGTGCGGCTCGTCGCGGGTATTCACGATCGGGCGTTTGATCGTCGTTTCGAGACCTATCTCCTCTTCAAAAAAATCGGCTCGCTGGCTGATCTGAAAGGCAACTGAGTCATCGCGTCGCGAGGTCTCGCAACCAACCTTGCCGGCCCCGCAAAATATTTGGCGGGTCACGAAATGGGTGGTGATCTCGGCGGCCAGGCGCGCGAATGGCGTGTTGCGGTCGACGAGGTAATTCTCGTGGCATCCGTAACTATTGCCCTTTCCGTCTGAGTTATTCTTGTAGATGATCAGCTCGACGCCGTCTGGCAGGTTCTCGTTGGCAAGTTTCATGCTTCGGCGCACGATCTCTTCTGCGGCGCGGTCGTAGACGACTACTTCCTGGGCGTCTTGGCACTCAGGAGTAGAAACCTCTGGGTGGGCATGGTCGACGTAATAGCGCGCTCCGTTCGTGAGCACCGTGTTGACAAGGTGAATGTCGACCTCGGGGTCATAAACTTCGTCGGCAAAGCCGCGGGCGTCGTTGCCAGGATGCTCGTCGCCGAAATCCCATCCGATCAGGTTGTGATTGCGGCCGAGATACGAGTTGATCAGTAGCGTGCTAGAAACAACCGGGCTCACCTCGGCGCCGCGCACGATGATGCCGTACTCGGTCTCGATGCCGCAAACCTTCGGTATCGCCATGGTCGATGCGGCTCGCTACAAGTACTGCCCGGTGGCGGTGCGCTCGATGGCCCGGCCGCCCTCTTGCGAGTCACCATTGGCGTTCTCGTGCACGAGAGTTCTAATGAACACGATGCGCTCACCCTTGCGCCCCGAGATTTTGGCCCAGTCATCCGGGTTCGTCGTGTTCGGCAGGTCCTCGTGCTCCTTGAATTCCTGTCGAATCGATTGCGAAAGATCATTGGCCGAGATACCCTTCGCGCCTCCGGCGATCAGGCGCTTGATCGCCAACTTCTTAGCTCTCCGAACAATATTTTCAATCATCGCGCCTGAAGCAAAATCCTTAAAGAACAAAACGTCTTTATCGCCATTTTGATAGGTGACCTCCAAAAACCTGTTGCTGTCAACTTCGGCGTACATTTCGCCTACCGTGAGGTCAATTAGCGCCGCCACCGTCGCCCGGATCTCGCCGGCGCCGTGAGTTTCAATGTCGGCATCCGCGATTGGTAATTCTTCGGTTAGATAGCGGGCAAATATTTGCCGCGCGGCGACGGCATCGGGTCGTTCGATTTTGATCTTGACATCGAGCCGCCCCGGTCGCAAGATTGCCGGGTCGATGAGATCCTCGCGGTTGGTCGCACCAATCACGATTACGTTGCGCAGGCCCTCCACGCCGTCGATCTCGGCCAGCAACTGAGGCACGATCGTCGACTCCATATCGGAAGACACACCCGTGCCACGCGTTCTGAACATCGAGTCCATCTCGTCGAAGAAAATAATTACTGGCCAACCTTCTTCGCTTTTTTCGCGGGCGCGCTGAAACACCAATCGAATCTGTCGTTCCGTCTCACCGACATATTTGTTCAGCAACTCGGGACCTTTGATGTTGATGAAGTAGCTGCGACCTTTCTCGCCGCCCGTGCTGGCGGCGACCTTCTTGGCCAGCGAGTTGGCGACGGCTTTGGCGATCAGGGTCTTACCGCAGCCTGGCGGGCCGTACAAAAGAATGCCCTTCGGCGCAGGTAGCTGGTATTCGGCAAAGAGTTCGTGATGCAAGAACGGTAGTTCTACGGCATCGGCGATCTGCTCGATCTGTTCATCGAGCCCGCCGATATCCAAATAAGAAATGTCCGGAACCTCTTCGAGCAATAGGTGCTCGACCTCTGGCTGATCGATCTTCTCGAGCAACAGGTTCGAGCGTGGATCGAGTCGCAGTAGGTCGCCACTGCGAAGTCGAGTTCCGCGCAGCGAATCGGCGAGCTCGCAGATTCGCTCTTCGTCGCTGCGGCCCGTAATAATCGCCCGCACGCCGTCCTCTAAGACTTCCTTCAGCGATACGACTTCGCCGGTGGCCTCCGGGTTGCGCGCCAAAACAACATTGAGGCTGTCGTTGAGCACGACCTCTGCGCCGCGTGCCAGATGATCGGCATCGATGTCTGGGTTTAAGTTGACGCGCATCTTGCGGCCGTTGGTGAGCACGTCAATTGTCCCGTCGTCGTTTTTGCCCACGACGATTCCATATCCTGACGGCGGCTGGGTTAATTTTGAAACCTCATCGCGCAACGAAACGATGCTGTCGCGATATTCGCGCAATGTGTAAGCGAGCTTTTCGTTCTTGCCCGTCTCGCGAGCCAGATTACTTTTCGTCTCTAGAAGCCTCTCCTCTAGATCTCTGATGCGCTGCACACTGCCGAGGGCCTCGGGCTCGTTTGCCATATGTCACCTCCAGATGAAACCGACTGATCTCTCTTTGTCTAGCAGTACCGCGCCTAAAGAGCGAGTTAGATCCGATCATGGGGCTCTAAAGAGGCCGGGAGTCCTGATTTTGGCGCCGTTGGCGTGTAGCGTAAAGGGCGGTTTAGAAGCGTAAGCCAGATCTCGACCCGATTGAGAATCATTAAAAGGAGCACAGAAGATGAAGGTTTGGATCGATCAGGACCTCTGCACAGGAGACGGCCTCTGCGAAGAAATCGCACCAGATGTTTTCACTCTGCTCGACGACGGCCTCGCTTACGTGCGCGAGAAGGACAAAGTTTTTGCCACCGCCAAAGGCAACGCCCAAGGCGCCGAAGGCATGGCGGAGTTCGCTGATTCACAAATGGACGCCGTCATTGAATCCGCCGAAGAGTGCCCCGGAGAGTGTATTTTCATCGAGCCGTAATTCGGCCCAATTTAGTTAAGCGATTCCGGCAATCTCGGCTCCGACAAATCGGGCCACGGTCAAGAATCCTGTGTGCGCCACCATCCGATGATCGGGGCGTACGGATAGCCCCTCGATGTGCCAGGTGCGGTGCAGTACTTCGAGCGTGCGTGCCTCGAGCCATTGACCGCCAAAGGCTTGGCGCACCTGCACGGCTTGAGTGATACTTGGCGTGTAGGCCACGAATAGTGCGCCCCGTCGCAGTGCCTTCTCGGCTAGTGGCACCACGCGCCACGGCTCGGGCAGATCCAGCACCATTCTGTCAAAGCCGGTCTCGTCGATTCCCTCGTAGCAGTCGCGCAACTGCACGCTGTAACGGCTCAGGGCCTCTTCGCCAAGAAATGAGCGCACGTTGGTCTGGGCCCTGTTGGCAAAGTCTTCGCGTAACTCGTAGCCGACGATGTTGGCGCCGTAGCGCAGCATCGTCATCGATAGGGCCCCCGAGCCGACGCCCGACTCAAACACTTTTACGCCAGGGGCGATGTCGGCGATCATGCAGATCGGCGCTAGATCCTTCGGATAAATGACCTGCGCTCCGCGAGGCATCTCGATCACAAAATCTTCGAGCGTTGGACGCAGCGCCGAGTACGCGCTGCCTTTCGTCGAATACATCACAACACCTTCTTGGGAGCCAACGATGTTGGCGTGGGAGACGAAGCCAGAATGGCTGTGAAACTCGCCGGCTTCCTTAAGTGTCACCAGGTAGCGTCGCTTTTTAGAGTCGACGAGCAAGACCTTGTCGCCGTATTCAAATGTCGTGCGCCAGGAACTCAAGTTTCAGCGAGCCCTATTGTTCGAGATCACCTTGTTCGAAATCACCTTGTTCGAAATCACTAAGACTTGACCCTCTTTGATCGTCGTTCGGGTCGTTTTCGTGCGCCTTAGTCTGATCGAACGAATCATTTTAAAAACCACGATCGCCAACCACAGCCGACTCCAACGCTTCAGCGCGAACACGACTACCCTCGTCGAATCTCGACAACGCTGCGGCGCTTGCGCCCGCCGCGACGACCGATCGCGTACGCCAGCAGTACTACAACCACGCCGACGATTGCAACGATTGTCGTCAGCGAATCTTTTTTGTTGGCGACCTTGCCTTGGAGGCCTTGTTGGAGCGCGTGAAACTTGGCTTCGAGATGTTCGCGAGTGATCTTCTCGGTGTCGCTCATTTGGCGCTCCCCTGATGCAACGAGTCGCGGTTGATGCGACTTACCACGTAGGCCGTGACAGCCGTGCACAGCGCTACCACGATCATGTAGGGCACAAACGACCAGGTCGTGGCGTCAACAAAAACTTCTGTTTGGAGCAGGCGCAGCGTCCCGAGGCTGATCATCACGACACCCATAACTAGCGACACCACGGCCACCAGTCCGTAAGCGAGCCAGCGTCCCGCACCGCGAATCGGTTCAAGCGTTTGCTGTCGGGCGTAGGCGGCAACGAGCTCTACAAGTTCGCCGATACTCGGAACCTCGACGTCGTCGGCTGCTGATGTCTCGCCATTGATCACTATTCCATTCAACCAGCGAAATCAGCCGAACTGGCCAAACCCGAACTGGCGCGCCCGGGCTCTATAAACCCGCAGGCAGAGGTGCAACATCGCTCGCATTCGGATGGCTGGAGAACTTCGCAAACGCCTCGGTGATGCTCGACCAGATAGGACGGTACGAGCCCTGGTTCGATACGCCAGATCCGTTTAGCAACAATGTAAAAATAATCGCCTGCGGTCCGTCTTGCGGCGAGTACGGTACGACGCCCGCCAGCGCCTTGACGCCCGTAAGCGTTCCAGTCTTGGCGCGCATGATTCCGGTTACCGGACTGTTGGTAAACAAACCTGAAAGCGTTCCCGAGCGGCCCGCCAACGCGAGGCCGTCTGTGAGCGTGCCGAACCCGCCGTCGCGGCTAAGCAGAGATTGCAATGTCAGGCACGACACTCTGTTCGATCTGTCTAAACCAGAGCCGTCGGTCATTGCTAGACCATCGACGCTCACTGAAAGTTTAGTGAGCGTCGCCGTCACGCCGGCGATGCCGGCAATGCGTGTGCCCTGACCGCTGGAAGCGAGACCGATCTCTTTGAGCAACAACTCCGCGGTGTTGTTGTCGCTGTTGGTTAACATCTCGGCGATCACTGCCGTCAGCGGTGCCGATGACACTGACGCGATCACGGGCAGATCAGCCGATGCGATGCCGGTCTTGGGTACACCGACCACGGCAATACCGCGCTCGGTTAGCACGCGAGTGAATTCGATTGCGCTAGACAGCGCGGGGTTGTCTGGCTTAATCGGCGAAGACAAGATCGTGCCGTCGTTGATCAGCAGCGCGCCCAACGGGCCAACCTCCGTGCTGCGCACGCCAAGGCCCAGGCTCGGGGTGTATCTCTCGGCGTCATAACGCGATTCGTCTCCGACGACCGAACCGCTAATGCTCATCACGCCTGCAGCCACTAATCCATCGACCAAAGTCTCGATTCGAGTTGGGGACAGAGTCGGATAGCTTTGCGTGCTCGGATAGTTGCCGAGTGTCAACAGCGGGTCTCCTCCACCAACCAACCAGATGTTGCCGGCAATGTTTCCGTTAGCTACAACTGCGCGCAGAGTTGTGGTGAATTGAAAGTTTGGCCCGAGCACATCGAGTGCGGCGGCGGCGACAATCAGTTTGAGGCTGCTGGCCGGCATCAACGGCTTGGCGCTGTTCAAGGCCACGATTCGGCGACCCTCAACATCGACGACCAAACAAGATTCGCCAGGCAGTCGCTTAATCAAACCCGTAAGCGAGTTGCGCAGACCGCCGATGCGTGTATCGTCCGACAGCGTCGCCGGCACACGACGGGCCGAGAGCAAAGGCGTAACGACAACAGCGTCGCTCGAGGCGACCGAGGCAACAGAATTGACCGCGTTAGCCGTAGTACTAGAAACACGCCACAGCAGCGTCAGCGGTACGGCGCCGATCATTAGCAACGATGTGAGCGTGAATGCGACGACTCGTGGCGAGCCAACTCTTACGCGCTGGCGAGTACTGGCGTTCATTTGGCGATACCGCGAAACTTGGCGTACCTATATAAGTGACTCAGCGCCACTGCCGCTCTATCTCCGCTGGCGTAACACAGCCGCCCACTGGTCTGAACGGCACGAGCTCCGGCATTTTCGGGGTCGGCAATCGAAAGTTCGGTGGCTGTCAAGATTGGCTTGTCGTATTTCTGCGATGCCGAGTGCGCGGCCTGGGCGAAGCGTTCATCTTGTCGCTCATGATAATTAACGATGCGCTCGAGGCCAAAATCGGGAAAGTATTTAGCCTCGCGCATCAACCGGGCCTGATTACTCTGGATGCCGATGCCGAGATAAATGATCGCATCGACTTGCTCGTGGCGGGCAACGATGTCGAGAATCTCGGGGATCGTGTCGCGAGTTTCACCACCCGCGCAATCGATCGGATTATTCTTGCTCCAGCGCGGTGGCAATAAGTCATCGAGTTGTTCTTCTAGATCTTTGGGCAGTGAGATCATCTGCAGGTATCCATCGCGGCCGATCGCGTCGGTCGTAACTACGCCCCACCCGCCGACCGTCGTTACTACGACCGTGCGATTACCTCGCGGCAGCGGCTGCGTCGCGAAGGTTGCGGCGATGTCAAAGGCCTGCTCGACGCTTGCGGCGCGCGTGATGCCGTATTGCCTGCAGATGCCGTCGAACACAGAATCGTTACTGGCGAGCGAACCGGTGTGGCTGGTAGCCGCGCGCGCGCCCGAAGCCGTTGTGCCACCCTTAACGACAACGAGTGGTTTGGCTCTAGCTGCCCGCGACATCTGCCCGAGTAAAGCGCTCCCATCCTCGATGCCCTCGATGTAGGCCAGTGAAACCTTTGTCTCACCATCGCGGCAATAAAAGTCGAGTAGGTCGCCGACGGTAACCTGGGCCGCATTGCCCGCCGACACCGCTCGCGATATGCCAACTTTTGTTTGGCGCGAATAGTTGAGGAAAGTCGAAACAAAGTTTCCGCTCTGGCTAGCCACCGCGATGCTTCCGCGCGGTGGATTAGGGGCGACGATCTGCGCGCACAAACGCGCCGGCGTGCTTACAACTCCCTGCCCATTTGGTCCGATCAACAAGATGCCGAGCTCGTTGGCAGCTAGTACCAGCGCGTCTTCGGCGATGCGGCCACCGTCGTCACCGTCACCACCGTCGCGATAACCGGCCGACGAGATAAACGCGGCGCGAATTCCGCGGGCCGCACAATCGCGCAGGATTTGCATGTTCGCCGATGCCGGCGTACACACAAACGCCAGGTCGACAGCGCCGCTGGGCAGCGCGTCAACAGACGGTACGGTCTGGATACCAAGAACTTCCTCTGACTGCAGGTTCGTGCCGAAGATCGCGCCCTCATAACCGCCCGCCAAAATATTGTGCAACGAGACGAAGCCGAACTTGCCGGGGTGCGATGAAGCTCCAACCACGACAACCCCGCGAGGGCTGAACAACGCCTCAAAATGCTTGTCGTCGATTACGGTTGGTCGTCGAGATGGGGCGACCAGCGCCTCGCTACCGCTCGCAACCTCATCCGAGATCTCGACCAGACAGTCAACTCCGACAACGCGGCCGTCATTGTCGACGATCAGCGGGTTGATGTCAATCGATTCGATTCCGCCATCGGCAGTGGTCGCCAATTCGATACCAGCGAACACCGCGCGCAACGAGCTGGCGTCAATGGCCGCCATGTTTCGAAACGATCCAAACACTTTGGATAGTTTCAAGTCAGCGAGCATCGACTCAACATCTCCATCACGCAGCGGCAAGGTTCTAAACACGACATCGCCTAGGGCTTCGGTATAGATACCGCCAACGCCGAGCATCACGGTCTTGCCGAATTGCGGGTCTGTAACCATGCCGGCAATGAGCTCGCGCGAACCGCTGATCATCGGCGCCACGAGCAGGCTCACGACGCCGTCGTCTGGTCTCGCCATGGCCAGCAGTTCTTCGGCGGCGCGTTCGACACTCCGTTCATCGACTAGTCCGAGGCGCACCAACCCCCGCTCGGTTTTGTGAGCAATCTTGTCACCACAAAGTTTGATGACGACCGGATATCCAATTTCGTCGGCAGCCGCGATCGCCAGGTCTACGCTCGCGACGTTGCGCTCGATAGCGAACGGGATCCCATAACGACCCAAGAGTTCTTTCGATGCCGACTCTGACAACATGGTTCGGCCACTCACGTGGGTCAACGCTAGACGGTGTACTCTCATGCCGGCGTGACATCGCTTCGTAGATCATCGGGTCTGGTCATTCGGGCCGCTCGGGTTGCGTTGCCAGCTGGGGTATCTGGCCCGCATGCCGTGACCTGCGAGCAAGGGCTGATCACCTCGATTACCCCGATTATTTCCGATTATGACGACGTCCTCCTCACGCCTGGATTCATAGATCTGCAAGTCAACGGAATCGGCGCAATTGACGTGGCTCATGCTCGTGGCGATGACTGGTTGTCCCTCGACGAGGCGTTGCTGCAACAAGGCACCACGACCTGGTATCCGACGCTCATCAGTTCGCCACTCGATAGCTACGCCCAAAAATATGCGCGAATCACCGAAGCCCAAAACCGGCCAAATGGCGCTCGACCCGAGATCGGCGGGATCCACCTGGAAGGCCCGTTTCTAGGTGAAGCCCTGGGCGCCCACGATCCGCAACACATACAACTCGCCGACACGGACTGGTTCTCAAACATCCCCGACAACGTGCGAGTCGTCACCATTGCACCCGAGAACACCGCAGCGATGGCAGCCATCGGCGCATTGCGCGAACGCGATGTGGTGGTGTCAATCGGACACACACGAGCTTCAGACGAACTCACCGTGGCGACGATCGATGCTGGCGCGCAGCTGGTGACCCATATCTTCAATGGCATGTCCGGGGTTCACCACCGACAAGACGGCGTTGCCCTCGTGGCCCTCACCGATGATCGTGTCGCGGTGTCGCTTATTGCCGATCTCATACATGTTCGTCCGCGCGCAATCAACTTGGCGTTTCGTTCCAAACCTCAGGGCGTCGTCCTCATCACCGACTCGGTCGCGTATCAGTCCAAATCAGCCCTGCGTCGAGGTATTACGCATCAAGACGGTGCCCCCCGACTACCTGACGGAACCTTGGCAGGTTCATCGCTGGCGATGAACACCGCGATAAAAAATATCGTTCGAGTAGGCGACGTAGATCTTCATTTGGCAATTCAGGCGGCGACTGCCACTCCGGCTCGATTACTCGGGTTATCAGATCGTGGAGCAATCGCCGTTGGCAGTCGTGCCGACCTTGTAGCCCTCAACGACGACTTCGAAGTTCGCTCTACTTGGGTGACGGGAGAATTGACCTACGACCGCAGCTAGGCCTTGGCTAGTATTTTTGCGTGCATATCATCTCGGCCCTGTTTATTGACACGTTCGAGATGATTCCAGCTCCAGGCCCGTCGACTCGCATCGACCTCAAGGGCGTCTTTTTTTCGCTCGTTGCGCCAACCGCGCTGCCGACGAAAATCGAACCGCACCTAATGGCGCTCATCTACTGCCAAGCCGACGAGCCGGGCAATGGAGTGTTCGAAGTCGTGTTCCGTCGCGGGCTAGACCCCCAAAGCGAAGAACTCGCGCGACAGGTCAGCCCATTCACCGTCGAGCCGGGCAAGTTCACCTACAGGCTCGTTCGCGGGTCGTTAGAACTAAATGAATACGGCCAGTGCTTCGCCCACTGTCGTGTCGGTCAAGGGAGTTGGACCTTCGTGCCATTGACGTTGTTGCCGCCTGAACAAGTAATATCGGCGCAGTGAGTAGTCGTCTAACCCAGACCCAAGACGAGGCGGCGGTCTCTCTAATTAGAGGTCTTGCCCTCGACGCTCCGCTTTACGCCAAGAGCGGACACCAGGGCACCGCGATGGCGCTGGCTCCGCTGGGTCATGTGCTCTATAGCCGCGTTTTAAACCACAACCCCTCAGATCCGCATTGGCGTAACCGAGATCGCTTCATACTTTCCAACGGACACGCCTCGATTTTGCAATATGCGTTGCTGTTTCTTAACGGTTACGGATTAGAACTCGAGGACATCAAGGCGTTTCGACAATGGGGCTCGCAGACGCCGGGCCACCCAGAGGTCGGCCACACTGCGGGTGTCGAGGTAACTACTGGCCCGCTCGGCCAAGGTTTCGCTAACGCCGTCGGAATGGCAATCGCCGAGCGCAACTTGCGCGCTCGATTCGGCGCCGAGCGCACCGATCATCGCACCTTCGTGATCGTCGGCGACGGCTGTTTGATGGAGGGCGTGAGCCACGAGGCCGCTTCACTCGCTGGTCACCTCGGTCTCGATCGATTGATCTGCGTATTCGATGACAACGGCATCACAATCGATGGCTCGACATCGTTGTCGTGCAGTGACGATGTGGTGATGCGCTTCACCAGTTACGGATGGAATGTCGTCCAACTCGGTGAGATTGCCAACGACCTCGACGCGCTCGAGAAAGAATTGAATCTCGCCAAACAGAATGTTGGCAAGCCGACGCTGCTCATCCTCAAGACGCATATTGGTTTCCCTTCGCCCGACCTCACTGACAGCCATGAGGCGCACGGCAACCCGTTCACGGCCGAGTTGACGAGTAACGCCAAACTCGTGATGGCTATCCCCGACGAACCGTTCTGGGCGCCGCTGGCCACGGTCGACGCCGTACGCGAGCACGCCAAGACGCGCGGCGCGCATTTGCAGAGTCAATATTCTTCCAACTTAGAGGCGCACCAGCCGAGCAACGCTCAGACTGACGCCGATTTCGAGGCGGCGTGGAACCCTCCAGCCTCGAAGGATTTCGCATCGCTGCTGCCAGTCTTTGAGGTGGGATCGAATCTTGCCACGCGCCAATCTATGCAAAAGGTTCTAGATGCCGCCAGCGCGTACTTGCCGGGTCTATTAACTGGCAGCGCAGACCTCACCGGCAATACCGGAGTCAAGGTCTCGTCACACAAGCCCCACGGCGCGTCGACCCCTAGCGACCGCCAAATATATTTCGGTATTCGTGAGCACGCGATGGGATCAGCAATGGTTGGTATGGCGTTGCATGGAGGCGTGCTACCAGTCGGCGGTACTTTTTTCGTTTTCGCCGACTACATGCGACCAGCGCTGCGCCTCGCCGCCCTATCAAAAGCGAAAGTTGTGTTTGTATTTTCTCACGATTCCGTGGGCGTCGGCGAAGACGGACCAACGCACCAACCAGTCGAGCAACTGGCATCGCTGCGGGCGATCCCCGGGTTGCAAGTGATTCGCCCCGCCGATTCAAACGAGACCAAAGCCGCGTGGTGCATCGCCGTCGATCACGATGGCCCGACCGCACTAATACTCAGTCGCCAGGGCCTACCGCTAGTTACAGATGGCTCAGCGGTTGAGTGCGGTGCGGGGGTTATCTTCGAACCCGATCGCCTGGATGCGATTCTGATCGGCACGGGTAGCGAAGTATGTCTGTGTCTAAATGCTGCGGAGAAACTCGCACTAGAGGGCATCGGGATTCGCGTCGTGTCGATGCCGTCGTGGGATCGCTTCGATGCCCAGAGTAAGAGTTTCCGTGACAGCATAATTTCCCAATCCGTACCGACAATCTCCGTCGAGGCGGCCACGACCTTCGGCTGGGCCAAGTACGCCGACGCGAGCGTCGGCATCGACCGTTTCGGAGCGAGCGCGCCCGGCGCAGTCGCCCTCGATCGGCTCGGCATCAACATCACCAACGTCGTCGCCACAGTGCGCACAGCGATCGAGGATTTCTAATGACTAACGAGAATAAACTATTCAGGCTCTCAGACGAATTCGGTCAAAGCCCCTGGCTCGACAACCTCAAGCGCGATTACATCACCTCCGGCAAACTACTCGACGTGCGCGAATCGGGAGTGCGCGGTTTGACTTCGAACCCGACGATATTTCAAAAGGCGATTCAGGGATCGAGTGACTACGACGAACAGTTTGCGCTCCTCGCTAGACACAAGAGCCCGATCGACCTGTATTGGGATCTCGTGTTGCAAGATATCGACGGCGCGCTCAAAGTGTTCGAGCCGATATTTGAAGATAGCCGCGGTCGCGACGGCTTCGTAAGCGTCGAGGTCGACCCGGGCCTCGCCCACGACGGCGCCGCCACAGAGTCGGCTGCTCGACAGTTACACGAGCGGGTGGGCCGCCCCAACGTGATGATCAAGATCCCCGCGACACTAGAAGGCATCGGCGCGATTAGGGCGATGATCGGCGAGGGCCGCTGCGTCAATGTGACGTTAATTTTTAGCCTCGAGCGCTATCAAATGGTGATGGACGCTTACATCGACGGCCTCGAATTGCTCGCAGCCAAGACGACAGGTTCGCTGTCTGGTGTCGCCAGCGTCGCCAGTTTCTTTATCTCTCGGATCGACAGTGAAATAGACAGGCTTCTGAATCTCGAGGGCTCGCCAAAGGCGCTAGCACTGCGTGGAACCGCCGCGATCGCCCAGGCCAAGCTCGCCTATCAACAATTCTTGGCGACGTTCTCGGGGCCGCGCTGGGCGGCGCTCGCCAACCGCGGCGCGCAACTGCAGCGACCGCTGTGGGCATCGACGTCGACTAAGAATCCTGATTACCCCGACACGATGTATGTTGACTCGTTGATCGGGCCCGACTCGGTCAATACCCTGCCCGATAACACTCTAGCGGCCTTCGCCGATCACGGAACTTTGGCCCGCACGATCGATGCCAATGTCGAGTTGGCCGCGGCTCAGTGGGCGGCGCTAGGCACTGTTGGCGTGGATGTCGCCGCGGTCGCCCAGCAACTCGAGCGCGAAGGTGTTAGTTCTTTTCGAAAGAGTTTTGAAGATTTGATCGCGGCCCTGACAACGAAGGGCGCCGAACTATCAAAATAGGGCTAGCCAGCAGAATCTAAACGCTGTAACAACGAGATCGCTTTCTCAATTGCCCGCCGGGCCTGAGTCAGCGAACGCTCCGACTCTGGCCGTTTCGATTCGCCCTTGCTGTGGGCGTCCTTGAGAGCACTAAGCGACTTGTCGGCGAGGTCTTCGGAGATGCCTTGCAATTGCGAGACGATTTCGTTGTTCGATGGCATCGTCTAAGTATGTCATAAAACTTTACAAATACACTTGGTGATGATGTGTTCGAGTATCGAGATCGTCTAGCGTTTGACCTCGTGTCAACACCTAAAGATCTTCACGAGTGGATAAGTTTCGAAGACCCCGACAGTGAGCAAACATGGATCATCGACGAGACCTTCATGCGCTCGAACTGGTCGTGCATCTATGGCAACGGTTGCAAGGGCGTTCTCGAACAAGACGCCCAGAAACTGATGCAGGGTTGCTGCAGTCACGGCGCACACTTCCTCGACAAGAAGGATCTTGCCTCGGTCAAGAAGGCCGTCAAGCGTTTGGAGCCACGCCACTGGCAGAACTACGACAGAGGCCACAAGAACGGCTGGCTAAAGAAAGAGCGCGATGGCGGCGATGCGACGCGCGTCGTAGACGGGGCCTGTATATTTCATAACAAGCCCGACTATGAGGGGGGCTTTGGCTGCGCCTTTCACATCGCCGCGAATGAGGCCGGCGAACGCCCGATGGATTGGAAGCCGGATGTTTGTTGGCAACTTCCGCTGCGCTTAGAAGAGTTCACAGAGGACGACGGCCACGTAATTTCGCACCTGCGCGAGTGGAAGCGCCGCGACTGGGGCGAGGGCGGCGAAGATTTTCATTGGTGGTGCACAGACGACCCCGCGGCTTTCGTCGGCAAAGACCCCGTCTATAAATATCTCAAGGACGAGATCGTCGAATTGATTGGCTCGAAGACGTACAAGACTCTCGTCGGCCTACTCGAAGAGAAGCGCTCTGCGCCACTACCCCACCCTCAGGTGCGTTCTGTACCGCTACCCAACCCGAAGGTGAAGCGAAAGAGTTAGTTCTACTTCTTGTTGTAGCGGCGCCGATCTTCGATCGTCAAATAGCGCTTGCGAATCCTAATGTTCTTCGGTGTCACTTCAACCAGTTCGTCTTCGCCGATCCACTCGATCGCGGTCTCGAGGGTGTGCGTAACCGGCGTCGCCAGCTTTGGTCCGTCGTCGTGGCTGTGCGTTCGGATGTTCGTCTTTTCCTTGGCGCGAACAGCGTTAACAACCATTTCGTCGTCACGGGCGTTCTCGCCGATGACCATGCCCTCGTAGACATCGACGCCGGGTGCGACGAACAGCGTGCCGCGAAGTTGTATCTTGTCTAACGCATAGCCAGTTGTGGTGCCGATGCGGTCGGCGATCATCGCGCCGCCCAACCGATGCGGCAACTCGCCCACCCACGGCATCCAGCCGGCGAAGCTCTGGTTTAGCAGCGCGGTACCGCGGGTAACTGTCAATAACAGCGTCCTAAAGCCGATCAAGCCGCGCGATGGCGCGTCGAAGCTGACGATTGTGCGGCCTGGATCCCCCGCACGCAGGTCGGTGACACGACCCATACGTGGAGCCAGGGCCTGCGTGATCGAGCCGACGTATTCATCGGGCACGTCGCACAAACCGGACTCCTTCGGCTCGTGACGCTTGCCGTCGATATCTTTGGTGATTACCTCTGGTCGCGAAACCTGCAACTCGAAACCCTCGCGGCGCATGTTCTCGACTAGCACTGCAAGTTGCAACTCGCCGCGACCAGCGACGTCCATGACGTCGGTCGAATCGGTATCCGCGATGCGGATCGAGACGTTGCCGAGGATCTCTTTCTTGAGGCGCTCTCGCAAGTGTCGGCTGGTGAGAAACTTGCCATCGCGGCCCGCGTACGGCGAGGTGTTGACGCCGAAGCTCATCCGCAAGACCGGCTCATCGACCTCTAACCGTGGAAGGGCGACCGGGTTCTCGGCCGAGGCGATGGTGTCGCCTACTTCTACTTCTTCGATTCCACCGAGAATGAACAGGTCGCCGGCGACGACCTCTGGCACTTCGACTCGCTCAATGCCGTGAAACGCAAACAAAGAACTGATCTTGCGCTTGAGCACGGGCGCGGCGTTGTCGTCGGTCGGCTTCTGACACAGTGTGACCTGATCGCCCTTTCGTAAAATCCCGCTGTGCACGCGACCAATCGCGAGTCGGCCTAGATAATCGGAAGCGTCAAGGTTGGCGACCATCGCCTGCAACGGCAACGACGAATCATGCGACGGCGGAGGCAGGTGCTCGATAATCGCGTCCAGCAGTGCGCTCAAGTCTGTGCCCATCGGCGGCATGCCGATGCCCTTCATCGCGCGACCCTCGCGGGCCACCGCTGACAACACGGGGAACGATAGGTGGTGGTCGGCATGAGCGAGGTCTAGGAACAGCTGCTCAACTTCGTGCAGCACTTCTTCTGGGCGCGCGTCCTGGCGGTCAACCTTGTTGATTACCAATACGACGGGCAAGTCGAGTTTGAGCGCCTTCGACAACACATAACGAGTTTGTGGCAGCGGACCCTCGGCGGCATCGACCAGCAGCAACACGCCGTCGACGAGCGCTAGGGCGCGCTCTACTTCGCCACCGAAGTCGGCGTGGCCCGGCGTGTCGACCAGGTTGATTTTGACGCCTTTCCACTCGATTTGGGCGGCCTTGGCCAAAATGGTGATGCCACGTTCGCGCTCTTGGTCATCAGAGTCCATGACTCTTTCAATGACGGCCGCGTGGGCGGCGAATGTGCCCGTCGAACGCAACAATGCGTCTACGAGCGTGGTCTTGCCGTGGTCGACGTGCGCGACGAGAGCAATGTTTCTCAATTTGTCATTCAATGGCATTGTGTTGTTGGGGGTTACGCCATGATCAGTGGGTCGAGTTAGGTCGACGCTGATCTAGGATTCGTCCTCTTCGCTTTCTTCTTCATCGTCGAATCGCACGCCATAGCGTTCGGCTATCGCTGCGTACTCGTCTTCTTCGGTCTGGGGTTGCTTGGCTCGATCTCCGAAACCAAGAGCAGCCGGGGTTGGCCCCGTCTGCTTCAATTTTCGCGCTTCTTCGAAGCGTCGGTGACGTCCCTTCTTCACAGCAGGGCTCCGAACTTTTGTGAGGACGGTTACCGCGCTGGCAACCGTCTAGTGGATAGACATTGCCATATAGCCTACCCGTCGTCGACGCTCAGACGACGTCAATTCGGGGTTTGGTTTGCAGTGTCAGAGGTCGCATCCCCCGCCAGATCTCTGGTGACCTCGGGGGTCGTATCGAGCAGCCGCAGGCCTCCCTTGATGTCGAAACTGAGCCCGGCGTGACCTGAAATAATTCGCTTGATGTCGTCGCCGAGTATCTGCGCCCGCCATCCGTGCGCCAGACGCGCATCGCTCTGGCCGCGAAGTAGCGCATTGATATCGTTTCTAGTGCAAAGCAAGGAGATGTCGATTGAGTTCTTGCGCGCTAATTCGGCGACCCACGCCGAGATCAGTGTGATCGCCGGGCGCAGATCTCGCTCGACGTCTTCTAGATCGCTAACTGGAAGTTTTACATCGCGCCCTCGCCCGTCAATCACGGCCGCGACTATCTCGCGGGCCACTGACCCGCCGACCTGACGAGACTCAACGCCGCGCGCCTGCAACAATTCGGCTTCAGTATCCGGCATTTTCTGGGCGATAGCCATCAGGGCCATGTCCGAGAGCACCCGTCGCACTGGGATGTTGGCGCCCATCGCTTTGAGCTCGCGCCACTGAGCAACGGCCTGCGCGACACCGCGCGACTTGTCGCGAAGTGCCCGTGCCTCTTTGATCTTTAGCCAGGCCTGAAGTGGGTCGGTTGGCCCGTTCTGACGTAATCGCAGGTCTTCGCAAGCGTCGGCGGCCCATGTCTCACGACCGCGCTCAACAAGTCGCTGGGCGAACCGGCTGTGCATCTCGAACAAATACTCGACATCGGAGGCGGCATAGGCGATCTGGTCCTTGGTTAGCGGCCTGCGCAGCCAGTCCGTGAGTCTGTCGGCCTTGGGTAGCAGAACCTTGAACTCGCCCTGTACGAGAGACGCCAGGCTCGGCGTCGAATAACCAAGGAAACCGGCGGACAGTTGGGTGTCGAAGATTCGTTGCGGCGCGGCGCCGCACGCGTGCTGTAGCACTTCGAGGTCTTGCTGCGCGGCGTGAACCACAGCCAACACCTGCGAGTTGAACAACCGGGCCAACTTCTGCGGTGTGATTGCCAAGACATCGATCAAGGCGATCTTGTCCGCCCACGCGATTTGCGCCAGCGCTAGCTGCGGGTAATAGGTCTTCTCGCGATGAAACTCAGTGTCTATCGCGTACCGATCTTCGGCGAGAATCTCGTCGATCGCAAGGTCAAGCGAGGCGTCGTCGTCGATCCATTGCGGGCTCATCGGTGAGAGAAACTGCAAATAATTACTACGGCTGCTCGCCGAGGTTGACTTCGTTGCCGCTCGCCTGCCACGCTAAAGTGCCGCCGGCGACGTTGACGACGTTGACGATGTCTCGATCGACAAGAAACTCGCAGGCCTGCATACTGCGCCCGCCGGACCTGCACACTATGTAGACATCGGCCTCGCTGCGAAAACTCTCGAAGTCTGCGCTAATCGCGCTGAGCGGGATGTTTATCGCCGACGGAATGTGGCCAGCCGTGTATTCGTCTACCTCGCGCACGTCTATCAACTTGCCACCACCACCCAGAATTGCCTTTAGATCTTTAACTTCAATCTCTACGATGCTCATAAGAGATCAACGATATCGGACTCGCTGTTGACATTGATCAGCGTGTTCGAGTCGCTCTGTACATACTTCACAACTAATCCTTCGAGGCTCCGGTGTAGGGCCCGTTGACCAGAATCGAATTGGCGCCTCAAGATGTCGAAGCAGCTCGCAACCTTCCACGCGCTGCAGAGCCAGTGCGGTTTGTCGCTAATCAAGACGGCCCCATCGCAATCGTCTTGCGACACCGCCTCTATGAGTTCTGTGATGATGGCGCGATTTATCGCCGGCACATCGCACGGCATCACGCACAGTAGCTCGCAATCGATCGTAGACATCGCGGTGATTAAGGCGCCAAGCGGCCCTTCGTTGGTGAAACCGTCGGAGATATGTGCCAGCCCGAGTATCGCGGCCGTTGATTGATCGGCCCCAAGCGCGTACACGTCTGCGATCCCCGCGTCAAACATCGCGTTAGCAACAATCCGTCCCATCGCTATGCCATTGATGATATGCAATGCTTTTTCGCTGCCGAACCTCGTGCTCTTGCCCCCGACTAGAACAACCCCAGCAACTCGCAAAGTTACCTTGGTCCGTAGGGGTCTAGTTGCAACAAAAATTGTTCGCAACGCTGGGCCTCGCTGGTTTCGCCGATCAACGCGGCCATCGCCCCGAGCCCGCGCAAGCAACGTAAGAAACCGGTATTCGTAGGTTCCGACCAATACACATTTCCAGAGCCCTTCCAACCGCTGGCGCGCAACGCGTCTAGCCCGCGGTGATAACCGACCCTATAGGCCATGTACTTGTCGATCGTTTCGGCGCTGGCATCGCCAAGTTCGGCCCACGCTTCTAAATAGGTCGGGTACTTCGCGACAACGCCGCGCAATGCATCACGCCTCTTGTCGTTTAGTTTCTCGACGGCAGCGGCGAGGTCTACTGCCCAATGCGAATCGACCTGCGGCAATTGGTGGTCGGGCGGCCCGACGCCTGAGAGATTCACTGGGTTACTCACCATCCACAAGGTACAACATCCATGCTGGCTAAATTGATTAACAATGTTTCCGCTAGACGCCGACACCGCCAAGAATGCCACCCTCGGGGTCGTCGGTGGTTCGTTTTTCGCGTTGTTACTGGTGCTCAAGTTCGCCAAGTCGATAGTTACGAAGCTGCTACTGATGATCATCTTGGCGGGCATCGGAGTCATCGCTTTCGGGCAGCGCGATTCGCTATCCGCCTGCGTCAACGGCGTCAAGGCCCAAGCCGAGGCAGGCTCAGTTATCAACACCCGGTGCACGATCCTCGGCCGCGAAGTCACGATTTCTCTACCGACTGGATCCTGAGTTAGACCATAAGCATGGTCACATCGGCAATTGACATCTCGTCGTTGCAGGACCAGTTAGACGTCTGCCCTACTGCCCATCACGTTGGCGATTACCTCGGCAAGAAACTAACGGCCCACGGCTTCGTCGAGGTTTTTAGAGAGGTCGAGTCTGAACGCGGCGACGGGCAAAATTTCGCCGCGAGTAAGGGTTTCCTGCGCAAGGGCGGGGCGATTGTTGCCTGGAGCGTGCCTCCGCAGAGCTTGCAACGCGGCGTTCGTATCGTCGGAGCCCACAGCGACTCACCCGGATTGCGAATCAAGCCAAGCCCTGACATCGCCACTAACAACTGGCGGCAACTCGGCGTCGAGATTTACGGCGGCCCGCTGCTCAATTCGTGGCTCGATCGCGACCTGGGCATTGCTGGTCATGTCGTGCTTCATGGCGGCGAGACCAAACTTTTCACCTCCCGCTCGCCGATAGCGCGTATCTCGCAACTGGCGATTCATCTGGATCGAGACGTCAATGAGCGCGGCCTCACACTCGACAAGCAACAGCACCTGACGCCAGTATGGGCAACTTCAGGGGGTGAAAGTTTTGGCTCGTGGGTATCCCTGCAGTGCAGTGTTCCAGCCGACGAGATCTCGGCGATCGACGCCCAGCTGTTCGATGTCAACAAGAGCGCGATCATCGGCGTCGACAACTCGATGCTCGCTGGCGCGCGTCTCGACAATCAGGTTTCGTGCTGGGCGGCCATCGAGGCGATCATTGCTAGCAGCGAAGATATGAGCGACGATCATGCCAGCGTGGCGGTGCTGTTCGATCACGAAGAGGTGGGGTCGCAAAGCGCTACGGGCGCCGCCGGACCGTTGCTCGAGCACACCCTCGAGCGTTTAGCAATTGCGCAAGGGCTTGACCGCGCCCAATTTCTCGAATGCCTCGGCCGCAGCCATTGTGTGTCGGCCGACAACTCCCATGCTGTGCACCCCAACTACCCAGAGCGCCACGACACGCAGCACTCCCCAATCATCAACGGCGGCCCGGTAGTTAAGGGCAACAGCAACCAGCGTTACGCCACGAGCGCGACTTCGATCGCGCCGTTCACGTCAGCGTGTGCTGCGGCGAGAATAGCAACACAGGTGTTCGTCTCGCGTAACAACATTTCGTGCGGTACGACTATCGGCCCGATCACTGCGACTCGATTGGGCATCGACACGATCGATGTCGGGGTGCCGCAACTCTCGATGCACTCGATTCGCGAGGTCTGCGGAGTGCAAGACATTCCGATGTTGGCCGCCGCACTGACCGCGTATTTCAACCGCCTGTAACTATTTGACCAGATTACTATCGGCGCGAGATCGCCAGCGCCTCGGTAAGCAAAATTTGCATCGCCGTGCTTAGTCTTTTTGTAAGTTCACGAACGTCGCCGCGAGGCGCGCGAGATCCGATCGTAGTTGCCGGGTAAATTGGCGACCCGACGATGACGGCGCAGCGCTGGCGACGAATTTTGATCGACCCCTTCGTCATCACCTTTTGCGAGCCGCCGATACCTACCGGGATGATCGGAACCTGCGTCTTCAGCGCCACATAAGCGGCGCCGTCAAAAAGCGGTGCGAGGTTGTCACCAACCTGGCGGGTGCCTTCTGGGAACAACACGACTGGCTCTCCCGCATTTACATACGCAATGCAGCGCTTGAGGGCCTCAAGGTCGGCGCTGCCGCGGGTGACGGAAAACGCACCGAGCGCAGAGAATGCGCTGCCGACGATCTTGATCTTCCACAGCGAGTCCTTAGCCATAAATCTCATCCGCCGTCGTGTTACCGCCGAAGCAATCGGAGTGTCGATGTTTGATCGGTGCACTGGAGCAAGAATGAAAGCACCACTGGTCGGAATGTTCTCGGCTCCTTTGACGCTCAGTCGCAGCCATGTTCGACAAAACGTCACGACTACCCAGCGCGCCAATTGGTAGAACACCTTTGCGCCCAGTGAATTACCGCTTAGAACCGATTCGCCACTCGCTGATTTAAATAGCACGCTACTTAGCCTCGTCGACTAGCGCCAACAGTTGGCGCACGACATCGTCGATTCCACGATCGCTGGTATCGACGGTCACGCTGTCGCTGGCCTCGCGCAACGGACTGTCGGCGCGCGTCGAGTCTTGATGGTCGCGCTCGGCAATCGACGCAGCAATAGCGTTGACATCGCCGCCGCTTTGGGCGACGCGGCGCTCGGCGCGAACGCGCGCTGAGGCCGTGAGGTAAACCTTGAGAGTCGCATCGGGGAAGACGACGGTGCCGATATCGCGCCCCTCGACGACTCCGCCGCCGTGTTCGCTCACCCACTGCCGCTGGCGTGTTCTCAGATCTTCGCGGACAATCGGATTAGCCGCCACGGCGCTAACTGCGGCCGTCACCGCGGAGCCGCGAATAGCCTCAGTGGCATCGACCCCGTCGACATGCAGAGTCGTCTCGGTGATGTCAAAGACGATCCGTCGCGATAGTTCGCCGATAGCCGTGGCGTCGTTGGTGTCGATATTTTGTTGCAGGGCGGCAAAAGTTACGCCGCGATACATCGCCCCAGTGTCGAGGTACGGAACGTTAAGAACATTGGCCAGAGCGCGAGCGACGGTCGACTTGCCGGCACCGGCCGGGCCGTCGATAGCGACAACTCTCAGGTGCTTGCCTGCGCTCACCAGCTCGTGTCCTGCGGGCGGCCTTCCTCGTAACCAGACGCGCTCTGCACCCCCACGATGGCCTTGTCGTGAAATTCATTAATCGTTCGAGCACCCGCGTACGTGCATGACGAACGCACGCCGGCGACAATCTGGTCGATGATGTCCTCGACGCTCGGACGAGTCGGGTCTAGATACATTCGCGAAGTGCTGATGCCTTCCTCGAACAATTCCTTGCGGGCGCGCTCAATCGCCGACTCGCTGCGGGTGCGGTAGCGCACGGCACGGTTCGATGCCATCCCGAAACTCTCCTTATAAAGTCGCCCATCGCGGTCGCGCAAGGTGTCGGCGGCCGACTCGTAGGTTCCTGCAAGCCACGAGCCAAACATTACGTTGGATGCGCCTGCGGCAAGACCGAGCGCGACATCTCGCGGGTAACGAACGCCCCCGTCGGCCCACACGTGCTTGCCCAGTCGACGCGCTTCTTGGGCGCATTCGTAGACGGCAGAAAACTGCGGCCGACCGACGCCAGTCATCATTCGCGTCGTGCACATCGCGCCTGGGCCGACGCCGACCTTGACGACATCGGCTCCGCTCTCGATCATCTGGCGAGTTCCCTCAGTGGTGACGACGTTGCCGGCGACGATCGGCACCTTGCCGATGTTGCTGCGCACATCTTCGATGGCGCGCAATGTGCGGGTCTGGTGCCCGTGCGCCGTGTCGACGACGATCACGTCTACGCCCATCGCCGTTAACGCCTTAGCGCGAATGCCAGGGTCAGAATTAATGCCGACGGCCACAGAGATCATCAGCCGCGACTTGGCGTCGAGGGCGGGTTTGTAGATCGTGCTACGCAATGCGCCATTGCGCGTCACGCAGCCGATGAGTACGCCGTCGCAATTGATCACGGGTGCAAAACTAAGTCTCTGCTCGCTAAGCGAGTCAAACATCTGCTCTGGCGTAAGGCCGTCTTTAAGAGAAAAAATCTCACGTTTCATTACGTTTTGCATCTGCGTGAAGCGGTCGAATCCGGCGGCATCGCTCTCGGTAAAAATTCCGGCCGGTCGGCCGTCATCGTCGAGCACCACGACCGCGCCGTGGGCGCGCTTGAAAATCAGGCTCAGTGCCTCGCCGACGGTGTCATGCATCGACATCGTTATCGGTGTCTCGAAGATCTGATGGCGCGACTTAACAAAGTTGACCACTGTCTGGACGACATCAAGCGGGATATCTTGCGGCAACACCACCATGCCGCCTCGCCTCGCGACGGTTTCCGCCATACGTCTGCCAGCAATTGCGGTCATGTTGCTGACAACTACGGGGATCGTTGTTCCGAGCGAATCTGGCGTAGCGAGATCTACGCTCTGCCTCGAAGCAACATCTGACATGCTCGGAACCATGAACACATCGCTGTAGGTGAGGTCGTATGAGGGTGTCTCATGCAAAAAACGCACTCCCTAAGACTACAAGCGCGCCGCCATTTGTAACCTGTTGGCATGGACGCCGCCACACAGCCAGGGGTGGTACTGGTGCACGGCTGGGGAGGTTGCTACGCCGATACATGGCAAGCGACTGGCATCACAGATTTGTTCGTCGACGAATCGCGCACAACTATCGGCGTAGATCTGATGGGTCACGGAGCCGCGCCAAAGCCCCACGACCCAGGCGCCTACGACGACATGGGCGAACGCATCAGGGCGGCGTTACCGAACGAACCCGTCGACGCCGTCGGTTTCTCGCTCGGCGCACTGGTGCTTCTCGAGGAACTAATCCGTGACCCGAGCAGATTTCGCAAAGTGGTTCTGGCTGGTATCGGCGATGGCGTATTCGCCAAGCTTGACGAAGCCAATAATGAACGGATCATCGCCGGGTTGCAGGGCACAGCCCCAGATAGCGACAACATCGCCCGCCTGTTTGGTCAATACGCCACCAAAAGCAGTAACGACGTCGGGGCCCTAATCGCGGTGCTCAAGCGGAAGCGACCGTCGCCATACATCGAGCAATCTTTCGCGCACATCACGAACGATATTTTGGTCGTCGTCGGCGACAAAGATTTTGTGTTGCCTGCCGACAGACTGGGCAATGCTTTCGCCAAAAGTGAATTGCAGGTTTTGCGTAATACCGACCACTTCAAGACGCCGGAGTCATTCTCGTTCATCAGCACGGTAATGAAATTTCTAAATGCGAAAGACATCGCTAGGTGACCGCACTCAATGATTGCCATAAATGATTGACGGCAAACTTCCAGAGTCGATCACCGCGGCCGTCGCGGTGCTACGTCACGGTGGCGTAATCGGCATCCCCACCGAGACCGTCTACGGCCTTGCGGCCGACGTTGAAAACGAGATAGCCCTTCGCCGAGTATTTGCAATCAAGGGTCGTCCTTCGGATCATCCACTGATCGTGCACATCGCTTCGACGCAAGATTTAGCCCTCTGGGCCCAAAATATTCCCGATCTTGCCTTCGAGTTGGCACAAACTTTTTGGCCAGGACCTTTAACAATGCTTCTGCGCCGCGGTAACCGCACGTCGCTCGTTGCCACCGGCGGTCGCGACACGGTTGCCATTCGAATTCCCGCGCATGAGGTTGCGCTCAACTTATTACGCGAGTTCGGCGGTGCTCTTGCCGCGCCCTCGGCAAATCGCTTCGGCAGAGTCAGCCCGACGACCCCCCAGCATGTGCTCGACGACCTCGGTCAGGACGTCGATTTGATTCTCGACGGAGGGGAATGCTCGATCGGAGTCGAATCTACGATCGTCGACCTGACGAATGTTGTGCCCCAGGTATTACGGCCAGGCGGAGTGAGCGTCGAGCGGCTGGAATCGCTACTTAAGATCGAGATCGAGTCTGCCAACGGCCCATCGCGAGCACCGGGCATGCTCGAGTCGCACTATGCACCGATCTGCGAGATCGAATTAGTCGAGTCGCCTCTCGCCGCTCGCAATCGCGTCGCCAAATTAAAGGCCGCATCTAAATCGGCCTTGGTACTCGACTATTGCAGCGACCTAGACGCCTACGCCAAGCACCTCTACGATTTTCTTCGCCGGGCCGACCGGGAGGGTTGCGATGTGGTGGTGGCCGTTATGCCACCAGCGATTGGCCTTGGCCATGCCATCCGCGACCGCCTGTACAAGGCGTCGGTGCGCATTTGAACTAGTTGCCTAATCCCTGAGGCGCGCATAGGCTTATGGCACTAAACCGAACGGCACCCGCCGTTTTCCTATAGGGGGAGATAAATAAATGATGAAATCAAAAATGGTTCGCTTCAGCGCCATTGTTGTTGGCCTCAGCCTTTTGGCTGGCGCTTGCGGCAGCAGTGATGACGAAGCCTCAGACACAACAGCAGTCGCCGATACGGTAGCTCCAGTAACTGGTGGCGAACTTGAAGGTATGAAGGGCACGCTGCCGTTGGTAGCGCTCTCAGCAGAGTTCAAGGACGGCCTCAATGCATTCTGGACCGCCAAGGGCAACGAAGCGTTGACAGACTATTCATATGCTGGTGAAGCATTTGACACAGTCATGTTGATCTCTTTTGCCGCCCAGGCAGCAGGCACGGACGGCAGCGCACTTGCTGACCAGATCGTGGCTGTATCCAAAATCGGCGAGAAGTGCACGACGGCAGAAACTTGCCTCGCGCTTATCGCAGAGAAGAAAGACATCGACTACGACGGCATGTCGGGCCCAGCAGACCTCAACGGTAACGGTGAGCCAATTGCTGCCTCGTACGGCATTCTTACTTTCGATGCCGCAAACCGCGTGAGCTACGACGCTGCAACATACGTCCTCGCCGCCGCGCCAGAATCGGCCATCAAGCCACTCTCAGTAACAGAAGTTGCCCGCAAGGGTGACGGCATACTGAAGTTTGGTTCGTTGCTTCCAGAAACAGGCAGCCTCGCGTTCCTCGGAGCGCCAGAGTTCGCTGGTATGGAATACGCGATCAGCCTGATCAACGCAGCCGGTGGAATCTTGGGCAAGCCAGTTGAGTACGTCCAGGGCGACTCGGGCGACACTTCAACTGACACAGCCAGCGTCACGGTTGACCGTCTCCTAGGCGAGAACGTAGATGCAATTGTTGGCGCAGCCTCATCGGGCGTAACCCTGACCGTGATCGACAAGATCACAGCCGCGGGTGTCATCATGATGAGCCCAGCCAACACTTCGTTGAAGTTGAGCACTTATCCAGATAAGGGCCTCTACTTCCGCGTTGCTCCACCAGACGACCTTCAGGGTTCGGTCTTGGCAGAACTCATCGCACAAGATGGCAACGCCTCGGCGTACATCTTGGCCTTGGACGATGCTTACGGCACCAGCCTCGCAGACACGGTTGAGGAAGTCCTCACCGCTTCTGGCGTAACGGTTCTCGGCAAGAAGATCTATGACCCAGCAGCAACGACATTCGATGCTGAAGTGGGCGAGATCGTAGCCGCTAACCCAGACGCGATCGTTCTGATCACATTTGACGAAGGTTCACGTATCTTGCGCACCATGGTTGAGCAGGGCATTGGACCGAAGGTCAAGAAGGTCTACGGCGTAGACGGCAACATGGGTAACGCACTCGGCGAGAACTTCGACTCGGGTAAGTAATCCATCTAGCTAATAACTAAACGAAAGAGCCCCGGGCAATCGCCCGGGGCTCTTTCAATTTCCAGAGTATATGTAATTGTCAGCCGCCGCTGGCCTTGGACAAGGTTCCAAGATAGAGCTTGATCACGTTGGGGTCGTTAATCAAATCTCTGCCCGTGCCGGTGTAGGCGTTGCGGCCCTGGTCGAGCACATATGCGCGATCGGTTACCTGCAAGCAGCGTCGCGCATTCTGTTCGACCATCAGAATCGCGATGCCCTCTTGGTTAATCTTCTTGCACTGGATGAAAACCTCATCTTGCAAAACCGGCGACAGCCCAGCCGACGGCTCGTCCAGCAGCAATAGCTTTGGCTCCATCATTAGGGCGCGGCCCATCGCCACCATCTGACGCTCGCCGCCCGAAAGAGAACCGGCTCGCACGCTGGCTCGTTCGAGCAATCGGGGAAACAGTTTGGTCACATACTCGAAGCGCTCGCGAAAAATCTTCGGGTTTAAGAAGCAACCCATCTCGAGATTCTCGGTAACCGTCAAACTCGTGAACACGTTCTGATTTTGGGGCACGTAGCCAACGCCGCGCTTCACGAGTTCGTGGGCCTGAAAGCCGGTGATGTCCGTGTCTGCCATCATCACTGTGCCGCTGCGAACCGAACACTGACCGAGTATCGCCTTGAGCACCGTCGATTTACCGGCTCCATTTGGTCCGATTACGCCGACGAACTCACCTTCTGCAACCGAGATGTTGCAGCCGTTCAAAATGTTGACCTCCGGAATATATCCGGCGACCAAATCGTGAACGTTGAGGATGTCGCTCCTCACTCGGCATCCTCGAGCATGCTCTTGCCCTGGTGCGCGCCGAGATAGGCCTCGATCACCGCTGGGTTCGCTGAGATCTGCTCGGGCGTACCTTCTGCGATGATCCTCCCCTCGGCCATCACGATCACCCAATCCGAAACATCGTTAACCATGTCCATGTCGTGCTCGACGAACAGCACCGTCATCCCTTCGTCTCGCAGGCCGTGAATGTGTTCATTCAGGCTCTGCTTAAGCGCGGGGTTGACTCCGGCCATCGGTTCGTCGAGCATCACGAGGCGCGGGTTTGTCATTAACGCGCGCGACATCTCGAGCAACTTTCGTTGCCCACCCGAAAGTGTGCCCGCGTATTCGTTGCGCATGTGATCCATCTTGAAACGCGCAAGAAGACTGTCGGCTCGCTGCTCAACATCGGCCTCTTGCTTGCGCCACAGAAACGGGAAGATCGCCTTCCACCAGCGCTCGCCAGTCTGATGCGACGCGCCGAGTTTCATGTTCTCGATCACAGACAGTTTGGTCAGGCTCTTGGTCAGCTGAAACGTGCGGACCATTCCCTTCGTCGCCATCTTGTGCGCACTTACATTGCTCATATCTTCGCCGTCAAAAATCCACTCGCCCGCGTCCGGCGTATCGAATGCAGTAAGCAAATTAAAGAAGGTCGTCTTGCCAGCCCCATTGGGGCCGATCAGCGCGGTTATTGAGCCGCGTTGTACCTCTAGATGTTCGACGTCGACGGCCGTTATACCGCCGAAGTTACGCTGCACCCCGTGGGCCCGCAGGATCGGGTCTGGTTTAGCAACTCCTGGAGTCGAAGCAACCGTCGCCAACGCCTCTCTGGCGCGCAGAGCCGTCTCTGAGTATTCGCCTCTAGCGGCCATCTAACGCCATTTCGTTGCGATTTCCGAACACGCCTTGCGGTCGCAACGCCATCAGCAGAATTAAGCCGAGGCCCACGAGCATGTAGTTGACCTGGCCGACCTGGGTGCTTTGGATAATTGTCACGCCGCCGATGCGCAGCGGCTCGGATTGCACGAGTTGGCGTAGGAAGTTATCGCAAAATACGTACAGACCCCAGAACATCATCGGTCCGACAATCGAACCCATAACACGGGCGAGCCCGCCCAGCACCAACGCAGTAAGAATGTAGAATGTGACATCACGGCTGTAGTTGTCTGGCTGAACCGAGCCGCGATCCAAGGCAAAGACCATACCCGACAACATGCCAAAAAACCCGCCGATGATCAGCGACTGCATCTTGTACGAATAGACGTTTTTGCCAAGACTGCGAACCGCGTCCTCGTCTTCGCGGATCGCCTTGACAACTCGCCCCCACGGGCTGCGCATCAGCAGCCAGACGAATACTGCTCCTAGCGACACGAGCGTCCAACCAATTAGCAAGGTGAAAATCGTGTAACCGCTGTAGCGCAGCGGCCAGATGCCATATTGGGCAGCAGGCTCAAAAGGGTTGAGCGCGCGAAAGGCGTTGCTAAACGTATTGATGCCGTCGCTGCCACCAAAGATTTCTTTGAATCGAACCGAGCGAACTACCAGGCGCACTAGTTCGGCCGTGGCAATCGTGACAATCGCCAAATAGTCTGCGCGCAGGCGCAACGTTGGAATGCCCACCAGCAGGCCAAGAATTACTACGAAGACGATGCCGATCGGAATGCCCCACCAGAAGGAAACACCAAAGTATTGCGAAGTCATGCCCAACCCGTAGGCGCCGGCCGCCATGAACGCGGCCTGGCCAAAGTTCAGCAACCCTGTGTAACCGAATTGCACGTTGAGACCTAATGCTGCCAGCGCAAAGTACGCGGCGTCGACGCCAAAGAACGCCTTGCTCGTGTTTTCGAAAATCGTTATCCAGTTCATGCTCAACCAATCCTCGTGCGCTTGCCGAGAATTCCTTGCGGTCGAAGCACGAGCACGAGAATCAAGATCAACAGTGCTGGAGCGTTCTTAAGTTCTGATGGCACCACGAGCGACGCCATCTCAACCAGCAGCCCGACGAGAAAACCGCCTACGAGGGCGCCGAATGCAGAGCCCAATCCGCCGAGGGTGATGCCTGCGAACATCAAAAATAGGAGCCCAGACCCCATGTTGAAACCGACCTGCTCGTCTAGACCACGAAATACGCCACCCAGCGCTGCCAAAGCGCCGCCCGCGCACCACACGATCTTGATGATGCGCTGTGTATCGATGCCAGTAGCCGACGCCAAGTTTGGATTGTCGGAGACTGCTCGCACCGCTTTGCCAGTGCGCGATCGTTGCAGCACAAGCGCCACGGTGATCAGCACGACGAGCGAAATGATGCCAGTCGTCAAATCGCGAGGCGTGATCTTGATCGGTCCGATGTCCATGCCCGTTTGCAGGCTAAAATCATCTAGCGGCCGCGTGCGTCCGCCAAACTGAAACAGATAAAAGTTGCGCAGCATTATCGACAGACCTACTGAGACGACCATCTGTGAGACAAGACCTACGCCCTTTCTACGAAGTCGGGCAAAGATTGCCCAGTCGTAGGTAATACCAAAAGCGCCACCAAGCAAGACCACAATCGGCGCAACAATCAAGAGCGGAATGCCGATTGTGACGTTCAGAAAGAAGGCCATCAACCCACCGAACGTGATCATCTCTCCGTGGGCGAAGTTGGTCAGACCCGTTGTGCCGAAAACAAGCGAGAGACCGACAGAGCACAGCGCGATGATCAAACCGAGGCGGACACCATCGGCGGCTCGCTGGGCAACTTTCTCTGTAAATGTGATCGACGAGTTACCGGATTGGCCGACGATGAACGTGACCCGCTTGGTCTGGGTGACGAATGAATCCTTAAGCAATATAAACGAATTCGCACCAGCGCTAGCCAGCGAGGCGCCCTCGGGCAATGTCGAAGTATCCAAGGTGATCGTGTAATCGGCCCTCGCCGACACTGGGATCTTTGCCTCACCTTTGGAGTCGGTAACGGCTTCGCCGACGACTGCGCCCAGTGCGTCGGTTACGGTGACTTTGGCATTGGCAATCGGCGTTCGAGTCGATACGCCGCTCTCGACAGTCTGGTTGTTGACCTGGGCGATTATCGACATTCCGTCTTCTGCGGCAGACGCGTGTGAGCCAGAACCAAACAGCACCGCGAGTGCCCCGGCAACCAGCGTGACCCTAATTATTCGGTTTCTAAAGCCCACGGTCCCCCAGCAAATGCGCGTTGATACAAGTCAAGCAGGTTAATGCCGAGGCGAAGTAATTGACGCCAATCGTGCCCGATTCAGCAGTGCTAACCCTGAGAGCCATACGGCAACGGACAACGCTACGTGAATCGCCACCAGGCCGGCGGGGACACCCAGAAAATATTGTAAATAGCCTAAACCGCCTTGCGCAACAATGAGCGCCGCCGCGATCTCGAGCGAGGTGCCCATGGTCGCAAACTCGCTTGCGATCTTGCGCACCCGCGCGAACAGCACAACGAAGACCGCCACCAGAACCCACACGAGGACGCTGTGGATTCGCACCGCGGTGTTCACAAGTATTGAAAATCTCGGTGCCGTTTCGTCGCCCGCGTGTGGGCCGGCCCCTGTCACCACTGTTCCTGCCACCAGCACGGCCGCCAGGACAATCACGAACGTTTTCGTAAGCGCGTAGGTCTTGCTAGAAATCTCAAGCGGACGCGAATCACCCTTCTCGACAATCAATTGGCGTGTCTCCACTACTAACGAATAACCAAAAGTTACGAGCACAATTGAGAGCAGATAGTGGGCCATGTTGAACAGCGGGTGCAGACCGCTGAGCACCACAACTGCGCCAAGCAGCACTTGCGCCAATACGCCAGCAACTAGCGCCAGCGACAACCGCGTCAGCCGCCGATCGCGCGGATTAAGCCGCAGAGAAAGAAGGGCTGCGGCGACGACCGATGCCGCCACGACGCCAGTAAACAGTCGATTGATCTGTTCGATCGCGGCGTGACCAGTGGAGATGTCAATGAACTTGGTCTGGCTGCACCGCGGCCAGTCCACACACCCGAGCCCAGACCCAGTAAGGCGAACGAGCGAGCCAGTGATGATGATGGTCACCAGAGAGGCCAGCGAGAGTTTGGCGACGATTAGATAGCTAGAAAGTCGGATCTCGGGCAACTTCACGCCGCAAACCCTAGTTGGGGCAGGCGAAACGTGCCTGACTCATCACTCCTGAACCACAGAAAGTGGCAAAAAAGTCAGAGTTTTCTGGTTTGACCACTCTGAGTGTTGGTGCGAACAATATAAGTGAGATTTCACTCAAGTTTTGTCCCCAGGTGCCGATCCCTAATGCGGATCTCACACCACGTAAGGGAGCACATCATGAGCACAATATCTAATCGCAAATCAGGCAAAGCGTTTCGCCGAGTAGTTGCAATGATCGCTATCGCCTTGGCCGGCACGTTGGTCGCCAGCACCATCGCTGCAACGCCAGTATCGGCAGCGCCGATCAAACCGACCGAATTGGTAAAGTTCGGTGACAACGGTTCGAGCGTAGCGCGCCTGCAAAAGGCAATAGCAGCCCGGGGCTTCACGATTCGTGGCGGTGTCAGCGGCGTGTTCGACAAGAATACTCGCCTCGCCCTCAAGTCACTGCAAAAGGTTGCGGGCTTCAGGGCAACCGGCGTGCTCGACGACCGCACGGCTAAGTTTCTGGGCCTAGTAGACATTGTGGCGATTTCGGAGTCGAACCTGCCCCAAGTCGGCATGAGCGGTGACTTAGTTTGGTCGTTGCAACAGGCGTTGATCAACAACGGTTCGGTCGTTAAGGGCGGGGCTGATGGCAAGTTTGGTCTGGCCACGACAATTGCCCTCGGCAGGTTTCAGTCGGCCAAGGGACTGACAGTCACCAAGACTCTCGACAAGAACACGGCCGTCGCGCTCGGACTCGTCGCTGCGCCTGCACGGGTGATCACCGCAGCCACCAAGACAGTCACGAGTGTCGGGTCGGCATTTCCTCAACGAGGAGATCGTAGCGACGCAGTGCGCCACGTTCAACAGGCATTGTTGCGAAATGGAGTCACCGTCAATGGCGGTGTTGACGGTATTTTCGGTACGGCTACCATCGCTGCACTTGCCTTCTTTCAGGGTCGCCTTAATCTTCCCGCCAACGGCATCATGGATGAACCGACTTCAGTTGCTCTCGGTCTCCTGAACAATACGATCGCAGCAGTATCGACCCCGTCGGCACCGGTTATTGGTCAACTCACCATTGAAACACTGCCGACCATGGGACAAAACAATGACGCCGTACGAATGGTTCAAAATGCGCTAATAGCCAAGGGCATCGAAGTCAAAGGTGGCGCAGACGGAGTCTTTGGTGCGGCTACAGCTATTTCCATAGGCAAGTTCCAAGAGACTCAAGGCATCTCGGCGTCAAAAACGCTAGATGTCCCCACAGGGATCGCGCTTGGTCTACTGCCGAGCATCGAAAGTATGGGAATCACGGTCATCAAAGTGTTCCCCGTGCAGGGATCGTGTTCTTTCGGCGACAGCTGGCATGCACCTCGTTCGGGTGGTCGGTTGCACATTGGTGTTGACATCACTGCCGCAACGGGCAAGGCACTCTATGCAGTAGTCGATGGAGTCATTTCGCAGGTAACCGCCGGTGGCGCCCTGAGCGGCAATGCCCTGCGCCTGTCGCAGCCAGACGGGACATATTTCTTTTACGCACACATGGACTCATTCGCAGCGGGTATCGCGGTTGGTACCCAGGTGCGTGCCGGCCAGATCATTGGTTATGTGGGGGCAACCGGAAACGCCGGGGGCGCCCACCTGCATTT
>Ga0209491_10000337_pt1 | contig 92073 bp, 79 predicted proteins | sample BON02_FD_187213 | JGI IMG/M metagenome (GOLD analysis project Ga0209491, IMG submission 187213) | Freshwater microbial communities from Lake Bonney liftoff mats and glacier meltwater in Antarctica - BON-02 (SPAdes) (version 2) | ecosystem: Environmental > Aquatic > Freshwater > Ice > Glacier...
ATGGCACCAGCCTGCGCATTGCTGGCCAGCGCTTGGGCAGACAATACAGCCCTCACGGCGCTACAAGTTGCGTCTTCAACACCTTCCTGTGCACCAGATGTTGCAAGGCCACACACCTTGTAATAAACAGATGCAGGTTCAATAACGCTAGCTGTGTCAGATTGGTGCAAACAAGCTTGAAAAGCGGCTAGGTCGCCTTGAACAGGCTCACACCTCAATACATCCGAAGACAGTTCAGTCTGGGCCCGCTGCTGGAGGTCAGCACCCAATAAGTACTGGGCGATGACCCTGTTGAAGCCAAAAATGGCAACCGTCGTGACCAGCAGCACCACAAATAGGCGCAGCCTAAATGTGTTGAGTGTGAACAGTGCTGTCGCCGATGCTGTAACCCACGCCCCTAACCGAGGTAATGAGAGATGACTCATTGTCAAATATTTTCTTTTTAATTCGTTTGACACACACGTCCACCACGTTTGTTTGTGGATCAAAACTTATTTTCCACACATGCTCCAAGATTTGTTTTCTTGAAAATACATAGCCTGGTGAGCGCATTAAATACTCTAACAAACCGAATTCGCGTGCAGTTAATGACACTGAATGCCCAGACCATATAGCTTCGCGCGTTAGCAGGTTCAATGCTAAGTCATCAACCACCAGATAGTCATCAGAACCCGAGCGGGCTGTTTGTCGCGCGATCAACGCGTTGATTCGCGCCACCAGCTCTTCGGTATAGAACGGCTTGGGTAAATAGTCGTCAGAACCCCTGCTGAATCCAGCCAATTTGTCGGTTAAGTCGCCTTTAGCACTCAATATGATAACTGGGGTGGATATGCCCAATTGACGAGCGCCGCTTAAGACATCTAAACCGGACATGGTCGGCAGCATGACATCTAAAACGGCAACCGCAAAAGAGCCGGTCTGCAAGGCTTGCAAACCAGCAAGGCCATCTGTGCAATGTGTCACGCGAAAGCCATTAATTAACAGGCCTTGCGTGACAAAATCTGCTATTTTCTGCTCATCTTCAACCAATAATATATGCATTGCGTGCGCAGTTTTGAGTTCGACTGATAGGTTTTCTTATGCCGCCGCCTCAGAGTTTACACGCGACTGCAACATGCCCAACTTTTGCAATCGCAAAATCTGAGGGTCACTCAAACCCATGTTACTCAGCTCATTCCTGATGTGTGGCACCACCGCTTCTATAACCGTGCTGCCTTCATTGAAGCCATCAAACTGTTCCATGTCTGCTGCAACAGCCTGAACGCCATACGTCACTGCCGTTTCTTCTCTCAAAAATCTCAGTGCTTCAAATGTCTCTTCAAGTCTTAGCTCGTACTGGCACAGCCTGTCTATTACGGCCTGCATGCTGTCAATGGCTTCGAAGGCATCAATCTCAATACTTTGGTAAGAGCGACCCAAGTTAAATGCTTCGGCGCCGTAAATTTCTGGCGCATAAGTCCAAACAGAGCCCGTAGTTAATGCGATTTTTTGATAAGGCTTTGACTTTGCCATTGACGGCATAGGCGCACCTGTTGCCAAGGCCAGTTCAACTTTGTCAATGTACAGGGCTGACTGTTCAGCGCCATCGATAAATGTGCGGTCAAGAAATGCACGGCACAGCAAAGCCATTTGTATTTTTGACCGCCGTGTGGCGTTGCTGGAGGAGCTTTCTAGCTGAACTTTTTCAAATTTCATCAAGGCCAGCTTTTGCAGCTCTGCAGGCGGTGTCATTTTCTTAAAAATTTCAAACATAATTCCAACTCCCAACAACAATCAAAGGTTGTGTTTGTTAGTATTAGTTTGTTGAAGCAGGGAACCATGACACTTTGGTCATCTAAGCGGTAAATGACAAAAGTGTCACGCAACCATCTGGGTTGACCACGCGTGGGTTGAAGTTATTCGCGAGCTTGTAGCGCGGATTGCACCATCGCCTCGAGCAGGGCTTCGGGAGGCTGCGCTCCAGATACGGCCCACTTGTGTTGAAACACAAACAAGGGAACACCTTGCACTTGCATGTTGCGCCACCGCTGATCAGTGGCTTGTGCGGCGAGTTGTGGCGCAGCACCCTTGACCAAGCACTGGGCAACCAGTTCAGGGCTTAAGCCCGTTGGTTGGACCACGTTGGCAACCACCGCATCGTCGGTTAAATCTTGACCATTTAAAAAATAAGCATCCAACAAAGCTTGCTTGACAGCGTTTTGTTGGCTGGGATTCGTGGCGGCGTGTATGAGCGCATGCAACCCCAATGTATTGGGTTGGCGTGTGACCTTGTCAAAAGCAAAATCAATACCGGCGTTGCGGCCTGCATCAGCCATACGCTGCATGGTGTCACCCGCCTTGTCGCCAAACTTGTTACGCACATACGTGTCTCTGTCCATTCCCTCGAGCGGCATATCGGGGTTGAGCTGGAATGCAGACCACTCAACCACTGGCGCTTGGTGATCAGGGTATTGCTCGGCGTACAGCAGGAGCGCTTTTTCTAAATGGCGCTTGCCAATAAAGCACCAAGGACACACCACATCAGACACAACGGTGATGTGAAGAACAGGATGGTCGAGTGTAGATGTGTTCATGATTGCTGTCCGGTCGTGCATGTGTAAGTTGATTGCTGAAGCGTCTATCTGTGCATGTCTTGTATGGGGTGGTTAATGGCTGTTGTCAGGTTCTATCAAGACGCCCGCTGGCGTGAGAAATGCGGCCCTCACCACCCGATCAGGGTAAATGGATGACACCGCAGCTCGATAGGTATGCAGCTGTTTGAGCAGGCTTGCATCGTGTTGCGGAGCAAGGTTGGACTTGAAATCAAGCACCCACCACTCCCCTGTGTCTCGGCGCAGCACCAACCGGTCTAGCCGCATCAACGCGCCTTGCACCATGATGTCCACCTCGCTGCCCGCAAAGTCCACCACGCCAGACTGCCAAGCCCAAGCGCCCTGCCCTTGAACAATGGCACAGGCCCCCGCATAGGCTACATCACGTTCACTGGCACTGAGGCTCCAATTGACGCGCACTTGTTCCAATTGAACACCAGACCACTCGGGCTGGCTGCGCTCTACAGTCACTGGCAACCACTCTAACAGCTGGTGCATGGCTTGCCCCACGCGTGCGCTAAGCGCCAGCGTTTGGTCGCGCTTGCCAGTGAGGGTAACAGCTGATGGCTCTGCAAACACTGGCACCCCCTGCCACTTGGGCACATGTTTGATGGTGACCGTGTGTGCCAACACATTCGCTGCTTGTCCACTGCTGTCAATGGTTTCAGTGGTTTCAGTGCCTTCGACGTGCGTCACCGGTTTGGCGGCGAGCATAACTAGCAGGTCTGTTTGCATAAGTCGTGTCCACCAGCTGTCGTCTTTGTTGCCGCTGCGGGAGTGGCCAGACAGCACCAGGTGGCTTTCAGCCCTGGTCATGGCAACATACAGAGCGTTGTTCTCTTCCACCAAGCGTGCGGCCTGGTCGGTTGCCAGCAAATCTTTAGCGCACAAAGGCGGGGACTTCTCTTTGGCAACAAACACCAAGCGCGCTGGCGTTGGCGAGTCGCTGGGCCAGTCAACCAACATGGACATGCTTTGTGCTTTTTTAGCTGGGGCATGTGTATCAAGCAACACCACATACTGCGCTTCTAAGCCCTTAGAGCCATGCACGGTGAGCAACCTGACGGCATTGGCAGGTGTGGGCCATGCACGTTTGGTACTGGCACTTTTTACAACCCTAACGAACTGATAAGGCGTGACAAACCGTCCTTGGTTGAGCGCCAAACTCTCGTCTAGTAAGGCCATCAGTTGCGCATGCGTGGCACCCACCATGGCTGATGGCACAGCGCCAGCGTAGGCTGTCAATACGTCGCAATGCGCATACAAACGGGTCAGCACTTGTACCAATGGAAGTGTGTGCAGCCACTTGGTCATCAACGCCAAAACGCTGGCCCAGCGCTGATAAACAGGCTCTGTGTCAGTTTGAGTACACACCTGAACCAGTGCAGCGCGCCAGCTCAGTGGGGGTGGTGTTTTAAGCTGTGGTGCTGTTTGAGCCAACAACACAGTGTGTGGTGTTCTCTGCTGCGACAGCCACAGCAGCTGTGCATCAGTGCCACCAAATAAAGGCGAGCGCAACGCACGTGCAAGTGCCAAGTCATTGGCGGGTGAAATAAGTGCGTCTAACAAAGCCACCACATCGGCAACAGCCGGGCTGTCAATCAGGGTGGTTTTTTCAGGTTGCGCGCAAGCGATGCCCAAGGCTGATAGGGACGATTGCATAAGACCAAGGCGTGCGTTGGTGCGCGCTATGACCATCACGTCTTGGGGCAATACACCCGCGCTTACTTGCTGGGCCACCCAGCGTGCGGCCTGTTGCGCTTCAAGTGCAGCGAGCTTGTCCTCAATGATGACCTTGGGTGTCAACAAGCTATCGCGCCATACATCTGACGCAGCAAGGCTTGTATGTTCTGGCTGGCTGTCAGACTCTAACAATGGCAAAGCCAACACCCGCCCATGCTGGGTATTGGCGGTGCTGTGGGCTCTAAAGTCTGGTGACTCGGAAGTTTGGTTCGCCACACAACCGCTTGACAGCATGACCGCATTGAGCGCTTGCACAACGGATAGCGCGTTTCGCCGCGTGTGGTCACAAGCCAAAACATCACCACCTAAAGCCTCGCTGACAAACGCTGTTGCAGCTTTAAATACACGAGGCTCCGCGCGGCGAAACCTATAAATCGACTGCTTGGGATCACCCACTATAAACACGCGTGGCACATCACCGCCCCCTGCCCCTACATAGCCTTCTAGCCACGATAACAAAGCGCGCCATTGCATGGGGTTTGTGTCTTGAAACTCATCGATGAGCAACTGCGACACACCTGCGTCCAAGCGCTGCTGCACCCACGCGCTGAGTTCTGAGTCGGCCAGCAACTTGGTAGCCGCCAACTCAATGTCGTTCATATCAACCCAGCCGCGCTGACGCTTTAGGTGGGTAAAGCAACGCAGCAGACACAGAGACAAACGCGCCATGCGCTGCTGGTGCGCTATGCAGTCAGCCTGGTGCATGGCTTGCTGCCAATCGGATGCCCAAGCCTGCGCAGTTACAACCAGTGCTGGGTCCAAGGCCTTCAAGCCGCGTTGTTTGGGCGCCCCAGTAGCCGTCAGCAACACGGCGCAAACAGCCTGCATATCAAACGTGTCCAGTGCGCAGCCCAATGCAGTCCCGGCCTTGAGTGCTGCAGTGTTACCGGAGCCAGTCATAGACACTGCCGCCTCGCGCAAAGCGCTGGCCATGCCAGGCATTTCATTCAGGGCCTGCTCGATGTGGCGGCAGTGTGCAAAGGCGGCAACAGTTTGGGCCACACTGGCGACCCCGTTCAACAAGGTGGCATCGCTCGCCAGGCTAATCTCAACCCGCTTGCTTAAAGCGAATGCCAAGGCATCATGCACATTGCTCCGTCCATTGGCCGCCAAGGCCAGCGCAAAGTCGGTGCGCAGCTGCACGTCTGCGTACACAGCCTTGTAAAACTGGGGCCACACCAGCGCCACGGCCTGTGCATCGTCGAGCAACAGCTCGTAAGGGGATGGCAGGCCCAGACTTTTCATCAGCGACAAGGGCGCCATGCGCAGCAAACTGGCAAACCAACCATGGAAAGTACGGATAGCGAGGCCGCGTCCCGCTAGCACCTCGGCTTGTAGGCCACGCGCTTTGTTCAACAGTGCGTCATTGATCGCGGTTTGAGGCACGCCGCGGGCCAGCAACTCTTGCGCAAGAAGGTCGTTGTTTAAAGTTGTCCACAAGGCCAATAAATCAGCTACTCGGCCACGCATTTCAGCGGCAGCTTTGTTGGTAAATGTAATGGCCAAGATGCTGTGCGCAGGTGCATCAGCCAACAAAGCACGCCCAATGCGAGCGACCAGCATCCAGGTTTTACCGGCGCCTGCGCATGCCTCAACCACCACGTGGCGCTGCGGGTTGCACGCCACTGTATAAAAAGACTGGGGGGTCGAGTCTCGGCCATTAACGGTGTAGCTGATAGCCGTTGTGTGCAACTCAGTCATACGTCTTGCGTCCAAAAGTCTTTGCGGCACAAGCCGCGTGCTGCGCAATGGTTGCACACAGTGCCGTCTCCCAAAGCCGCTAACGCGTGGCCTTGTTGGAGCCTTGTGATGTCGTTTATGACACCTGCAAGCACCTCATTGGTACCAGCCATGGTGTGCTCTTGCAGCACCAACTGCGTGGCGCCTTTGCCTTTAATCTCTTGTCCAGAAATATTCAGATAGGCCGTCTGTATGGCTTGCGTGTTGAGAGGCTCTTGCATCAACGCTGCATAAAACGCCAACTGGGTATCTTCAAGCGGCTCTGTGACCCGTTTGATAGTTTTACTCAAACGCTCCGTTTTGTAGTCCAACACCAGCGGCTCTCCGCTGAGCCCGTGGCGATCAACGCGGTCGATAGTGCCAGTGATGGTGACCACAGGGCTATGCCCGTTGTGCAGCACCCGCTCTTTTGGCTGCTCGGCTTGCACAAACACATAACCCTGCGCCTCATGCTGTGACAGCCACGCCAAATAACCGTCGCGCAGCTGTACCCAGTTGCCATCAAAAGGCATAAATTCTGCGGCTTCAAACCCCATGTCGTGGCGAACCAGCAAGGCAAGTTGGTCTATCAAATCGCTGTCAGCGCGGCTATCACGTCCCGAGTTGTTCTGCCTCTGTTCATGAAAGAGTTGCAGCACTGTGTGCAGCCAATTGCCCATGTCACGAGGCCCCAGCGCCTCGTCTAACTCAGCACTCTCCCACAGCCGCATGCCTTGCATGGCAAAAAATTTATAGGGACAATCACGCAGCGCTTGGTAGGCGCTAGCAGACACTCGGCTTGGGGTGTGCGCTTGCAATGTGGGTTGCGGCTTGGGGGTGGCTTGGCACGTTTGCAACGTACCAATGCGCGTATCAGTACCCGCATGCCAAGACCTCAGTTGATACCAAGGGCTGGACATATGCAGCGTATCTTGAGCGTGCGACAAGGCCAGCCAAGGCGCGATTTGCAGCGATTGATCACCATCGGCCTGTCGCCACAACACATCTAAAACTGGCATGCCAGTGACCATGCACCATGCATCTAAAGCGGCCTGTGTTTGCGCAACTGGCATGGCGAGTCCTAAGACCTCAATCTGCGGCGGTGTCCATAAACCAATGTTGTTGACATAGGCGGGCATGTGCGTGGCATCGCAGCCGGCAACCACCACCGCGCCCACATCGCGTCCCAATAACTGCGCCATTGGCAGGGCAGACACTTCAAGACGGCCCACATAGTCTGGCTTATAGCTCCCGCCTTCAAGCCCAACACGCAGCCACGTCGTAAAAGTTTGCACTGACATGCGTTGCCAAGTTGGGGCGAACGCCACAGACCAGGGCTGACAAGCGGTGACCAAGTCCGAAGGCAAAGCCGAGTTGAATTGCACGTCTGGGTTTGCGCTCAACCACAGATCTATCAAGTCGGCGTCTAAGCGCATCATGCGCAGCACTTGTTGCGTTGCATCGTCGCCGTTCCACTGGTGCATCCAGCCTGTACCAACCAACAACTGAAGCATGGCTTCGCGCCACGCGGTAGGTGTGCGTGTGGTTTGTGCCAAGGACAGCCAAGAAGCCAACACGTCAGCAAAGTTAGTGCTGCCTAACAAGATGCCACAACGCGCCAAGGCTTGCAACGCTTGTGTCGCGCTGCGCAACTGTTGGTTGCGCAGCTGGTGCTCCCATGAAGTCAACTGGGCTTGCAGCTTCGGATCAAGCGTTAGCGGCAGCATTTTTATAAAGTCCAGCAACTGGTTGCTGCTTGCGTTGTCTCGGCTGGCTTGAAGCCAAGCCATCAACATAGCGGCAACAGGCGCTGTGGACAGCATCCAGCCTGTCTCGTCGCGCCAATCAACACCAGCTGTTTGCAAAAGGGCATGGATGCGTTTGGTCAACAAGCGGTCTTGCGCCACTATGGCTACCGGTACGCGTCCTGCTTGTAAATGCGCCAGTACGCAAGCCGCAGCTTGGCTGGCTTCATCTTGGGCGTTGTCGGCAGTGAATATATAAGCCGCCTCCACCGCCCCATTGGCAGGCGACAACGGCGACAACTCAAGCACCGTGTGGGCGCCAAGCTGGTCGCGCCAATGGGTTAGCAACGCTTGGCTGAGGCTGTCTGCTTGTAACCCAGGCAACACCGCTAGGGCAACACAACTGCGCTGCGCGTCAAGCTCCCACAGCACATCGGTGGCGTAAGAACTGGTGGCCGCCCAATTTAAGGCCATGGCAGCCAACAACGACTCCCACTTGTTAAAGCCGTCGCCTGTACCCAAGGCCAACGCTGCTTGCATGCGCTCTAACCACGCACCGCGCTTGCATGGCTTTATGGCGCTGACCACCCCCCCCAAAGATTGGGCCGCAGCAACCAGTTGAGGCGCTAACGTTTGCCGCCACTGTTGGTCAAGTCCTGGCAGCGCTATGCTGGCCAACAAGGCAGCACTGACCGCAGCATCGTGAACCGCGTCCATGCTCAAATCGTCTGGCGCTGGGGTAAACGACCCCAGCCTGTTGGCCCAGTTGCGCGTGGTTTCAAACCTAGGTACAAAACTGGTCGGGTAGGCATGAGCCCATGCTTGCTTGGCACCATTCATCAGCTGCGCAAATGGCACCAACACCACCACCTCGCTAGGCTGCCAGCGACCTGTGCGCATCCATGCGTCCAGTTCGCCAAGCGGTTTATCCCACAGCCACAGACGCGGTTGTTGGGTGTTTTTGTCAGTAAACAGGTCACTCATAAGGTCAGGGCTTCAATTAAGTGCATTGGCGGTACTTGAAATGGCTGTTTCTGTCACAATTGTTAATTCACTACACAGTAGTTCACACTTACAACAACTTCATAGGATTTTTACCATGGCAAGCGAACTTATCAAACATGTCTCAGATGCCAGTTTTGAACAAGATGTGTTGAAGTCCACCAAGCCAGTCTTAGTCGATTTTTGGGCTGAATGGTGTGGACCTTGTAAAACCATTGCGCCTATTTTGGACGAAGTGGCCAGCACCTATGAAGGCCAGCTAGAAATTGCCAAAATCAACGTCGATGACAACCGCACCGTACCAGCCCAATTTGGTATCCGCGGCATCCCTACACTCATGGTGTTTAAAGATGGTCAGTTGGCAGCAACGAAAGTCGGCGCTCTAAGCAAAGCCCAGTTGGTTGAGTTTGTCAATGAGCAATTGGCCTAAAGCCATCTATAGTAATCAACGGCTTATAAAGTTGCATCCTGGTTTAAATTTTTTTTACCAGATGTGTAAGACACCCTTTCAAACACAGCAGCAGGTCAACAGCTGCATTTGAAACGGTCATTTTGTAGTTGTGGTGGGCAGCTACCGCTGTGATCGTTAAGCAGCGGCTGCTTCCCACTTGTCTACCAACACCTGGACGGCTGCTATCAATTAGCCACAATTTTTTAGTTTTGTACATTTGCGTGTCAATCAAGCCAAACTTGCTGATATGATCATCACAAACCGCAAAGTTCTGCCTTATCAGGCTAAACTCCAGTGCGATGTTTGTTGAATCTACACCTCAACAAGGCCAACCCAACCTGCCGTTGGCCTCAACTTAACCTGCCAGCGCATTCGTCTCTAGCACCTACCCCCTCTTCTCTTACTGGTACATACCTGCAACAGGTTTGATTTACACATGCATTTATCCGAATTAAAAGCCCTACACATTTCTGAAGTCCTAAAACAAGCGGACGAATTGGAAATTGAGAATACAGGCCGCATGCGCAAGCAAGAACTCATGTTTGCGATCATTAAAAAACGTGCCCGTGGCGGCGAGCAAGTATTTGCCGATGGTGTTTTAGAAGTGCTTCCCGACGGTTTTGGCTTTCTGCGTGCGCCAGACACGAGCTTTACGGCCAGCACCGATGATATTTATATTTCACCCAGCCAAATTCGCCGTTTCAACCTGCATACAGGCGACATGGTGGAAGGCGAGGTCCGAACCCCTAAGGACGGCGAGCGTTACTTTGCGTTGACCAAACTCGACAAAATCAACGCTTTGCCCCCAGAGGACAACAAGCACAAGATCATGTTCGAGAACTTGACGCCATTGTTCCCTAATGTGCAAATGCACTTAGAGCGTGACATCAAGTCAGAAGAAAACATCACTGGGCGAATCATCGACATCATTGCGCCTATCGGTAAAGGCCAGCGAGCTTTGATAGTCGCGCCACCCAAAAGCGGTAAAACTGTGATGATGCAGCATATTGCGCACGCCATCACGTCCAACAACCCTGATGTGTCACTGATTGTCTTGCTGGTCGATGAACGCCCAGAAGAAGTTACAGAAATGCAGCGCACTGTTAAAGGTGAGGTCATTGCGTCCACCTTCGATGAACCCGCTGCCCGCCACGTTCACGTGGCCGAAATGGTCATTGAGCGTGCCAAGCGGTTGGTTGAACTAAAAAAAGACGTGGTGATTTTGCTGGACTCCATCACACGCTTGGCCCGCGCTTACAACAACGTGCTGCCTTCATCCGGCAAAGTTCTCTCGGGTGGTGTTGACTCCAATGCCTTGCAACGTCCCAAACGGTTTTTTGGCGCAGCGCGTAATATTGAAGAGGGTGGCTCACTGACCATCATCGCCACGGCCCTCATTGACACGGGCAGTCGCATGGACGAGGTTATTTTTGAAGAATTCAAAGGAACAGGCAACTCTGAACTGCACCTTGACCGCCGTTTGTACGAGAAGCGCGTGTTCCCGTCTATTCAACTCAACAGAAGCGGCACACGCCGCGAGGAATTGTTACTGGCTCCAGAAATTCTGCAAAAAACCCGTATTTTGCGCCAGTTTATGTACAACATGGACGAAGTCGAGTCTATGGAAATGGTGCTCAAAAGTATGAAGGCCACCAAGAACAACTCAGAGTTCTTTGACATGATGCGCCGTGGTGGCTAAGACGCCTGATTTCATGCGATAATTCCTAGTTGTTTGAGAAGCCCGACTACGTGTGGTTGGACTGACCAGCTACACATTACTTTTAAACGAAAAGTGTGAGCCGCATGTTGCTGCTCAAGGCTGTCGTAACTGAACCATAGAAAAGAGATTCGCCATGAAAGAAGGCATTCACCCAGAATACCGCGACGTTTGTTTTTTGGACCAATCGAACGGATTCCAAATCATCACACGCTCAACAGCTACTGCTAGAGAAACCATCAAATTAGACGACGGCCGTGAAATGCCTTTGTTTAAATTAGAAACATCTAGCGAATCTCACCCTTTCTACACTGGTACACAAAAAAGCGTGGACAGCATGGGTGGTCGTGTGGAGCGTTTCCGCAACCGCTACGCCAATCGCACTGCCAAGTAATTGGCTTTGCCGGGCTTGGTCCCCAGTTAACTCATCCATACAGATCAGTTATCCCAAAAACAGCCGGTTTCCACCGGCTGTTTTTGTTTGTAAGGCAGCCTCTCCAGAATCTCACCATGCGCAGTCATGAGACGCCCCTTTTAAGCCAGTAACTTGACACATGAACATTCCGTCACCAGCCTTAGTCACGCAATCGGCCGTTAGGCGCCTACCACGTTGGGCATTGGTGCTATTTTCTGTACTGTACGTGCTGCCGGGCTTTATTGGACGCGAATCATGGAAAGTGGCTGATGCTTCAGGTTTTGGGGTGATGCTATCCATTGCAAGAGGCGACAGCTTGTGGGCTGCTCCCAGCATTTTTGGCCAACTGCCAGATACCGCTGCCTTGCTACCTTACTGGTTGGGCGCCATAAGTATCCAGCTGTTTGCAATATTCGACCCAGAGTTTGCTGCACGTATCCCGTTTGCCATGCTGTTGGGGCTGACCATGGCCGGTGTGTGGTACAGCGTTTACCAGCTGGCTCATCTGCCCATGGCACAGCCTGTTGTATTTGCATTTGGCGGCCAAGCGAAACGGCCTGATTACGCAAGGGCCATGGCTGATGCCGGTTTACTGATGCTGCTGGCTTGTTTGGGTTTGGCGCGCATGGGGCATGAGACAACCGCAGACCTCGCCAGCCTAGGCATGGTCTCACTGATGTTGTGGAGCGCCAGCGCTTGGATAGTGCCCAAGAACGTTAAAAAATGGCGTCCCATTGCGGCGTGGTTTGTCGGTGTTGTAGGCTTGGCCCTGAGTGGGCAAAGCCTGCTGGCTACGCTACTGTCTGTCAGCGTTGGTGTGTATTTACTGCACATTGGACAAGCGCAGGTTAACGACAATGAAGCTGACCAACACCCGCTTGCAAGCTCAAATTTTAAACACATGGCACGCTTGGCCGCCTTGGCCACGGCCGCTACGAGCGTGGCGCTGTACGCACTGCCCGACACCGTTTGGCAAGCCCACAACTACCAACTGACCGTCGAGTCAGCCCTCGGGTGGCAACGTTGGTTGAAGCTGTTGGTATGGTTCCTGTGGCCTGCTGGTCCGCTGGCGCTGTGGGCCTTGTGGCGGTGGCGCGCCCAATGGCGCTCTCCACATATTTGGCTGCCACTGTTGTTCAGCGCGATGACATTCATAACCGCCATGCTGTCCAGCCGTCCTGAGCGGGCGGTGTTGTTAACACTGCCGAGCCTAGCGGTATTGGCCAGTTTTGCACTGCCCACACTTAAGCGCCGCGCCAGCGCTTTAATTGATTGGTTTGCGCTGTTATTTTTCAGCGGTGCGGGCTTCATTGTGTGGGTTGTATGGCTGGCTATGCACACAGGATTTCCGACACAACCAGCCGCCAACGTGGCGCGTTTGGCGCCTGGTTTTGATCCGCAGTTTGCTGCTATCCCAACGCTGTTGGCACTGCTGGCCACAGGCATATGGCTGCGTCTTATTTGGTGGCGCTCACGGTCGGTGGTGCCCGCACTGTGGAAAAGCTTGGTTTTGTCCGCTGGGGGGAGCACCTTGTGCTGGTTGTTACTCATGACACTGTGGATGCCGCTGCTGGACCACGGTTTAAGCTATGGCCCCATGTCTAGAACTATTTCAAGCGTACTCAACAACGCTCAATGCGTCAGAACTATTGGGTTGAAGCAAGACCAGTTAACATCGCTTGCCTACCACGGCCGTTTGCAGGTGCGCCCTGATGCATCGGGTCAAGACTGCGACTTTTTACTCGTCAGCAGCGCTGCTTATGCAAGCATAGACAATGTCATCAGCTTGCCACAATGGGCTTTGCTCAAGCAGGTGTGGCAACTCAACGAACGCTCAGAGATTATTTACATCTACCAACGCATTGGCAGTTGAGTTGGTATTGGGCTCGGTCAAACGGCAACGTTTAATGGGCAGACTGATGGTGAACGTGGAACCTTGCCCTACCAAGCTGTCAACCAGCAACTCACCACCATGACGCTGCGCAACGTGTTTAACAATCGCCAAACCTAAACCTGTGCCGCCTGTTTCGCGGGAACGGCTGCGGTCTACCCGGTAGAAACGCTCGGTCAAACGTGGCAAGTGTTCTGGCGAAATGCCAGGGCCAGTGTCGCGGACAACAAACTTAAGCGCATCCATTGACACCTCCCAACCAGCACTGATCACACCCCCATTGGGGGTGTAACGCACGGCGTTGCTCAACAAGTTGCTTAACGCACTGGTCAACTCGCTGACGTTGCCAGTCAAGCTCACGCCAGCGGTTCCCAAGCTTTGTACAGTTTGGTTTTGCTTGCCCATCACGGTTGACAAGGCTTGCGCGTCTATCAACGCGTTTTCAAGGAGTTTGTCACCGTCACACCACTCGTGCCAGCTCGGCACTGGGCTTCCCTCTAAACGAGATAACGTGAGCAAGTCAGCTACCAACGTATCCATGCGGCTGGCCTGATGCGCCATCAGTCCCAAGTAATGGTGCTGCTCACTGGGTGTTAAGTTCAAAGACTGAAGTGTTTCGACAAAACCGCGAATGACAGTCAGGGGTGTGCGGATTTCGTGTGAGACGTTGGCCACAAAATCGCGTCGCATAGATTCCGCCCGCTTGAGCGCGGTGACATCATTGGTCAACATCAACAACCGATCGCGCCCATAGGGAAAAAACCGAATGGATATTTCAGCCATGGTATCGCCATTGACCACAAGTCCTGGTATCAATACAGACTTATCAAATTGACGCTGCTGCAAATAGTTGGCAAAACTGGGGTTGCGAACCAAGTTGCGAATGTATTGACGCACATCACGTTGAGAGTCAATACCAAGGTGATCGGAGGCTGACTGATTGGCCCACTCAATGCGACCCAAATCGTCCAGTAAAACAACACCATTAGGAGATGCTTGTATGGCAGATAAGAACTCGTCCAAACGGCGCTGACTGTCCTGTGTTTTACGTTGCAAACGTTTGAATGACTTGCGTGAGCGCTCAATAAAATCACCCCAAACACCCAACAGTTTGGGCGGGTTGTTGTATCGGCGTGACTGCAACCAACGTGCCACGCGAGCAGCGCGCACACCATCCCAAATCACCCATAAAACAACACCTGCAACAGGACCCACTACAGACGCCTGTGTGTGCAAACCCACCAGCCTAACCAGCAGCGAGCCTACAAGCACGGCCAACAGCAACTCAATCAAACGCATAAACATGAGATGGATTATGCCTTCATAGCTCTACAGATTGGCGCTGACTTGGCAAGGATAGTTCACCATGATCAAGTCTTTTTAGACAGAGTGGCCTGTGCCGTTAAGCGATAGCCTGCCCCGCGAACAGTCTCTACCGCGACGCCCCACTCACCCAAAGCCTCACGCAAGCGCTTGACATGCACATCGACAGTGCGCTCCTCAATGGCGGTGTCATCGCCCCACACCTGGTCTAGCAGCTGCACACGTGAATGCACACGTTCAGCGTGTTTCATAAAATGCGCCAACAGTTTGAACTCTGTCGGGCCAACTTTGACAGACTCACCGTCTACGCTGACGCGGTGACTAGACACGTCAAGGCTTATATGACCCACACGCAACAACTCAGCTGGCGCGCTGGGCGCATGTCGACGCAAGACAGCCCTCACCCTGGCTATGAGCTCTTGGGTAGAAAATGGCTTGGTCACGTAGTCATCGGCACCAGCGTTAAGACCCTGCACCTTGTCTTGCTCATCACCTTTGGCGGTCAGCAACACAATAGGCATATTGCGGGTCCGTTCGGCGGCGCGCCATTTGCGTGTCAGGCTCTCGCCACTTTGGCCGGGCAACATCCAATCAAGCAACACCACATCTGGCAGATGGGCGTCAATTTCTCGCTGCGCAGCAACACCTTCAAATGCAATCACAGGCTCAAAACCGCTGTGGCGTAAGTTAACCGCAATCAACTCGGCAATAGAGGGCTCATCCTCCACCACCAACACTCTTGGCATATCGTTCATAAACTAATTGGGCACAAAACACCACGCGGTTTAACCTGCCGAAAACCAGCAAGACTGCGTCATGATTGAAAAAGAAAGGCAAGCACCAAAGGGGGTGCTTGTAACGGCTTATTTGACCAGCGACTCGACGCTTTCTACAGAGGCGTGCCGCACGTCCTCACCCTTAACCACATAGATGGTTGATTCAGCGATGTTTTTGGCATGATCACCAACCCGCTCTATCGCCTTAGCCAAAAACAACAAATTGAGTGATGGCGATATGGTTCTGGCATCTTCCATGATGTAAGTCATCAATTTGCGTAAAAAGCCGTTGTATTCGCGGTCAATCAAGTCGTCTTCCTTGATGATGGTCAAGGCCATGTGAATATCTAAACGGGCAATGGCATCTAGCGACTTTCGCAGCAACTGAGACGCCAATTCGCTGGCTGTGTGCAACTCTGATATGGGCAAAGACCGCGCATCACCGCTGGCGATGATAGATTTGACCATGCGCGCCATTTTGGCCACCTCATCACCGGCGCGCTCTAAATTGTTCGTTGTACGAGACATGGCCATCAGCAGACGCAAGTCACGTGCAGTAGGCTGGCGCCTGCCAATGATTGACGAGATATCACGGTCAAGCTCAAGCTCGAAGTTGTTCACGTCCACCTCGCGCTCAATCACAGCCTGGGCCACCTCACTGTCCATGTCGGACAGGGCTGTAATGGCATCGCGCAACTGAACCTCTACCAAACCGCCCATTTCCATGACGCGGGTGGAGATGGCATTTAGCTCTGTATCGAACTGGGATGAAATATGTTTTCCGCTCATGATCAACCAAACCTTCCTGTTATGTAGTCTTCAGTTTCCGAACGCTTGGGCTTAAAGAACAGTTGTTCAGTATCGCCAAATTCAACGAGTTCACCCAAATACATATAAGCCGTGTAGTCAGACACTCGGGCAGCTTGCTGCATGTTGTGCGTGACGATAGCAATGGTGTAGTCCTGCTTTAACTCATTGATCAACTCTTCCACTTTGGCGGTAGAAATGGGGTCTAACGCTGACGTGGGCTCGTCCAACAACAACACAGATGGCTTGATGGCCACGCTGCGCGCAATGCACAACCGTTGCTGCTGACCACCCGACAATGACAGGCCACTTTGGCTTAGCTTGTCTTTGGCCTCTTCCCAAATGGCGGCTTTACGAAGGGACCACTCGACGCGGTCGTCCATATCGCTAGATGACAGCTTCTCGTACAACCGCACGCCAAAAGCGACGTTGTCATAAATGGACATGGGGAATGGCGTAGGTTTCTGAAACACCATGCCAATGCGCGAGCGAAGCAAGTTCAAATCTTGGCGGGCATCGAGTATGTTCTGACCATAAAATTTAATCTCACCCTCGGCACGCTGACCTGGGTAGAGCGAGTACATGCGATTGAGTGTGCGCAGCAGGGTTGACTTGCCACAGCCAGAAGGACCAATAAAAGCAGTTACTTTTTTCTCAGCAATACCCAAGTTGATGTCTTTCAGACCTTGGAAACTGCCATAGAAAAAGTTGAGATCTTTGATTTCAAGTGCCAGCTTTTCAGCTGTTGGCGTTGTTGTGTCAACTGGTGTCATAACTTTATCTTTCGTTGCGCCAGCAGGTGGGGCGCCATGTGCGTCAATGCAATCAAAATAAGGATGGCTTGTGATGGGTATGGACTGGCATGCGCATCAGCCCTTGCTCTTGTCTCTAAACACCACACGGGCCACAACGTTGATGGCCAGCACAGCAAACGTAATCAACAACGCGCCGCCCCAAGCCAGCGACACCCAGTCGTCGTATGGGCTCATGGCGAATTGGTAAATGACCACAGGCAAACTGGCCACCGGTGTACCCATGTCTGTGCTCATAAACTGGTTGCTCAAAGCGGTAAACAACAATGGCGCCGTTTCGCCGCTGACGCGGGCAATGGCCAATAAAATACCAGTCACAACGCCACTGCTAGACGCGCGCAGCACCACAGCTGTGGAGACTTTCCACTTGGGCGCACCTAAAGCAGTCGCAGCCTCGCGCAATGGGGATGGCACCAAGCGCAGCATATTCTCTGTGGTTCTGACCACCACGGGTAGCGCAATCAAGCCCAGCGCAATAGAGCCAGCCCATCCCGAAAAATTACCCATGGGCACCACCACCAAAGCATATACAAACAAGCCAATCACAATGCTAGGAGCCGATAACATGATGTCAGTCACAAACCGTGTCAGGGCAGCAAACTTGCTGTCGTGACCATACTCACTGAGGTAAATGCCCGCCAATATGCCAATAGGGGTACTGACCAACGTACAGGCTGCCACCATCAGCAAGCTGCCAACGATCGCGTTGGCCAAACCGCCGGGACTTCCAGGGGCAGGCGTTGACTCCACAAACATGGACCAACTGATGGCATCCAAACCCTTGTACAGCAACACGCCCAAAATCCAAAACAACGCCATCAGACCAATGGCCATGGCCAACATAGACAGCGTGATACCAATGGAGTTGGAGCGTCGGCGCTTGGCGTAAATGGCCTTGTTAATTTTGTGCTCGATCATGTTTTGCTACCCTGTGCTTTTTCCATGTTGCTGAGCATGTACTTGGCAGCGGCCAAGACGGCAAAAGTGATTAAGAACAACACCAAGCCTAATGCAAACAATGAAGACACATGCAACTCACTGTCGGCCTCGGCGAACTCGTTGGCCAGGGTTGACGCAATAGAATTACCCAATCCAAACAAGGACCCGCTGATTTTGTGGGCGTTGCCAATGACAAAAGTTACCGCCATGGTCTCGCCAAGGGCGCGGCCCAAGCCCAACATGATGCCGCCAATCACACCGGCCCGGGTGTAAGGCAACACGATTCGCGTCACCACCTCCCAAGTGGTACACCCCAAACCGTAGGCCGACTCTTTGAGAACCGGTGGGACTATGGCGAACACATCGCGCATCACTGAGGCAATAAACGGCAAAATCATTACCGCCAAAATCAGGCCCGCAGTCAGCACGCCCAAGCCAATTTGAGCCCCCGAAAACAACCTGCCAAACACAGGAATCATGCCAAATGTGTCAGCCAACAGCGGTTGGCCGTAGTCCGCAAATAAGGGCGCGAAAATAAACAAACCAAACATGCCATAAATAATGGATGGCACGCCAGCGAGTAACTCAACGCACACACCCAGCTGGCGACGCAGCCAGACTGGGCAGGTTTCCGTAAGGAATAACGCAATGCCAAAACTCAGCGGCACGGCAATCACCAATGCAATGGTGGCGGAAATAACGGTACCAAAGATAGCGATGGCAGCGCCAAAGTCATCGTTGACAATATCCCACTCGACTTTTGTTAAAAAACCAAAACCAAAAGCTTGTAAAGCTGGCCAAGCCTTGATGGTGAGCGAAGCAATGATGCCCACCAAAGCCAACAGCACAGTCAGGGCAAAGCCCATGGTGATTTTGTGAAAGAAAAAATCCTGCCAACGCTGACGCTGAACGATGCCCATGCGCTGCTCTTCGGTTAAAGAGGACGCCGAGCTCAAATGATCGTGAGCGCTTGCAGATGCTAGTGTCATTCAAACCAACTCAAGTTAAACAGCTTGCGCACAAAACGCTCGCTGCGAATCAATACAAACAAGTTCAGGCACGCGTGTGGTGCCTGAACTCGGTACAAGAACTCGAATTAGTTCTTGATTTCCGTCCATACCGTGTTGCGAATGTAATCAATAGCTTTGGCAGGCATCGCTACATAATCCAACTCATCCGCCAATTTGGCACCGTCTTTAAACGCCCAGTTAAAGAAAGCCAAGGCTTCTTTAGATTTACCGGCATCTTGCGGCTGCTTGTACATCAAGATGAACGAAGCAGTCGTGATAGGCCAGCTGTTTGCGCCTGGCTGGTTGTTCAGTGACAACGCCATACCAGGTGCTTTTGACCAGTCTGCGCCAGCTGCGGCGGCTGCAAAGTTGTCACCACTTGGTGCAACAAATTTGCCATCAGCCGTTTTCAACAATGCGACAGGCAACTTGTTCACTTTGGCATAAGCGTATTCAACATAGCCAATTGAGCCTTTGATTTTCTCAACGTTGGCAGCAACACCAGCGTTGCCCTTGCCGCCTACCGACGCATCAGCTGGCCACTTAACGGCTTTGCCAGCACCCACTTTGTCAGCGAAGTCTTTAGACATCATGGACAAGTACTCGGTAAACACAGATGTTGTGCCAGAGCCGTCAGCACGGTGAGACACGGTGATGTACTGGTTTGGCAACTTCAGATCAGGGTTTAATGCTGCAATTTTTGCATCATCCCACTTGGTGATGTTGCCCATAAAGATATCGGCCAATGTGACACCATCTAACTTCATGGCGCCAGAGGCAATACCTTTGATGTTGTAAATGGCCACTACACCACCAATAATGGCGGGGAATTGAACCAAACCCTCTTTGGACACCTCGTCGCCGGACATGGGGGCGTCGGTCGCACCGAAGTCAACCGTTTTGGCTTTGATTTGCTTGATACCGCCTGATGAACCGATGGATTGGTAGTTCACGGCTTTGCCAGTGGCAGCCTTGTAGGCTTCTGCCCACTTGGCGTAAATGGGGGCTGGGAAAGAGGCGCCGGCGCCGGTCACGTCTTGCGCAAAGGCAGACACTGTCACGACAGAACTGATCATCACTGCCAGCAAGGACTTGGAAAACGTCATCTTCATGGGAATCACCTCTATAAATTACGTGTTCGAACCAAACACAAGATGAACTGTAAAAGTTGTTTGTGACGGTTTTGTGACAAACCGTCATAAACAACAAGATTGCCCGTTTTGCAGCTGCAAACAACTCCTCATAGTGTAATGTCATGCAGTTGTCACAATCCAACAATACCGTTGAACACCATTGCTTCAGCAATATGCTCCCCCCTGCACACCTATTTATATGAACAACGGCGACTTATTAGCGGCTATTGATATTGGCTCCAACAGCTTTCGACTGGAAGTCGCTAGATATGTCAATGGTTACATTGAACGCGTTGACTACCTCAAAGAAACTGTACGACTGGGCGCAAACCTCGATGACAACAAGGCGCTCAGCCAAGATGCCATGGACAGAGGTTGGGCATGCTTGGCCCGTTTTGGTGAACGCATCAGAGGCTTCTCCACCAACAACGTAACGGCTATTGCCACCCAAACCTTGCGCGAAGCCAGCAACCGATCTGTGTTTGTGGCAACAGGACAGCAGTATCTGGGATTCAACATAGACGTCATAGCCGGGCAAGAGGAAGCACGCCTCATTTACCAAGGGGTTGCCCACAACCTGCCAGATGACAGCCGCCCCAGGATGGTCATAGACATAGGTGGCCGCTCAACAGAGTTTATGTTGGGTCAAGGCCTGCGGTCATCGGCCTTGGCATCCTACAAATTGGGCAGCGTGTCGTGGTCTCAGCGCTATTTTGCCAACGGACAACTGACGCCACAGGCGTTCAACAACGCCACAGTGGCAGCCAAAGCATTGTTAGAAGAAACACTTGGCACTTTCAGCAAAGCGCATTGGGCGACCGCTTATGGCTCGTCCGGCACCGTTGGGGCTGTCGATGAAGTGCTGAGAGCCAACGGACGCGGCGCGACGGGCATTTCACACAGCGACCTGCGGTGGCTCATTACCAAGTTATGCGACTACAAATACAGCGAGTATGTAGACATCGCAGGCATCAAAGCAGACAGAAAACCTGTCATCGGCGGGGGCTTGAGTATCTTAAAAGCTATTTTTGAGCTGTTCGATATAGACACCATGCTGGTAGCCAAGGGCGCGCTGCGCCACGGCGCCTTACAGGACTTGGTCAAACGCGACACACCTCGCGCAGAATTGCGCCACCACACAGTGGACTACCTGATGCAGCGTTTCAACGTAGACGCCTTGCAAGCCAGCCGTGTGTCCCAAACAGCATTGCACTTGTTTGACCAAGTAGACACCCAACAAACAGACTTGAAAAGCGCCAGGCAACGGCTGATGTGGGCGAGTCAATTACATGAAGTTGGGAGCATCGTGTCCCACAACGACTTGCCCATTCATGGGGCTTACATGCTGGGCCATGTCGACGCGCCAGGGTTTTCAATCGACGAGCTGCATGTGCTGAGCCAGTTGGTACTGGGCCAGCGCGGTAAACTTAAAAAAGTTGACGCCATGCTGGTTGATACCAGTTTTGCAAAACAATTGTTGTGTTTAAGACTGGCCTGCTTGCTGTGCCATGCACGTAAAACACCAGATCTCAACACACTCAAGCTTAGATGTGATGCACACGGCTACACACTCAGATTGCACCCCACATGGGCGCAACACTTCCCGCAGTCCATCTGGCTGCTAGAAGAGGAGGTTAAATACTGGGCACGTACCGAGACCTTGCTGCACATTGAGGGCATCTAGGCTCGTTCAGAACAACAGGGGCTAAGCGTAGAGGGGCAACAACGTGTTGAAGTCATGACGTCAACCACCCATACGGTTTACATTGTTGTTTTCTAGTTTCACGAAATAAAACATGGCAAAAACAACCAGCAATGACGACAAGAAAAAATAAATTAATACGAGTCAACATGACCTGACAAGGGCTTCGCGCAAACAAACAGCTGATTGTTTGATCGTTTACAAACTAACAGATACGACCGTATTTCAACATCAGCGTGTGGTGGGCATCGTGTCGGTTGCTGCTGCTCGTCACTGGTGTTAGCGTTGGCACTTGTTCATACTGCGTTGTGCTCTTCATCTCCCACGTATTAGCCGTGTCGGTGAGGTATAGGCCCAAGCATTCTTCAAGCACCCTCGCGCGCAATTGGACGTCGTCAACAGGCCACGCAATTTCCACGCGCCTGAGCATGTTGCGACTCATAAAGTCTGCACTGGACAACCAGACGGTTTGACTCTGGTCGGATTGGAAGTAAAACACGCGGGTATGTTCTAGGAAGCGGCCAATCACGCTGCGCAGGCGAATGTTTTCACAAGCCCCAATCGACTGGGCCGCAATGATGCAAGCACCTCGAATAATCAAGTCTATTGTTGCACCTTGTTGCGCGGCAGCCATCAACGCTTTGGCCAAACGCTCGTCGGTCAGTGAGTTCATTTTGACAGTAATATGGGCAGGCTTTCCACTGGCCGCGGCATGTGCAACCTCGTCTATCTTTTGCAAAATACCATGTTGCAAATGAAACGGTGCCATCTGGATTTTTTCAAGCTTTGGCAAGCGGCTTTGGCTGGCCAAATGCAAAAACACTTGCTCGACATCCCGCGTGAGCGCTGGATCAGCCGTCATCACGGACAGATCGGTGTACATGCGCGCTGTTGACGCGTTGTAATTACCCGTAGACAAATGGGCATAACGTTTCAGCAACTTGCCTTCCCGCCTTGTAATCAGCAGCATTTTGGCGTGCGTCTTTAAGCCAACCACGCCATACACAACTTGCGCCCCCACCGCCTCAAGATACTCGCTGTAATTGATATTGGCTTCTTCATCAAAACGTGCTTTTAACTCGACAACTGCCGTGACTTCTTTGCCGCGACGAACAGCGTCTTTCAGCAGCCGCATCAACTCTGAGTTTTTCCCGGCACGGTAAATGGTCTGTTTAATGGCCAGTACGTCCGGATCCAACACAGCTTCTCGCAACAGCTCAATCACTGCATCAAAGCTCTCAAAGGGCTGGTGAATCATCACATCGCCTTTGCTAATTTGCTCAAACAAAGACTGACCCAACACCAGTTGTTTTGGCCAACCTGGTGTGAACGTTGGGAACAGCCAAGTGGGCTGATCTAGCAAGTCAATCAACTGCGTTAAGCGCGCTAAATTAACGGGGCCATGCACTCGAAACAGCGCTTGAACGGGCACATTAAATTGCAACAACAACATGTCAGACAAAAAGGCAGAGCACCCAGACGACACCTCTAATCGGGTAGCGCGACCGTAATGACGGTGTTGTAAACCTTGACGCAGTGCCGTACGCAAATTTTTCACTTCTTCTTCGTCAACCGCCAAATCTGAATGGCGGGTCACTCGGAACTGCGAAAATTCGGTCACTTGCCGACCAGGAAACAAGTCGTCTAAATGCGCGCGTATCACGCTAGAAATAGACACAAACAAGCGCGCTTTGCGACCTTTGATGCCAGGCATTGCAATAAACCTAGGCAATGAACGTGGCACCTTCACAATGGCGATTTCATTTTCACGGCCAAAAGCATCAAGCCCTTTGAGACGCACAATAAAGTTTAAAGACTTGCTCGCAACTTGCGGAAAAGGATGTGACGGGTCTAAGCCAACAGGCACCAGCAAGGGCTGCACTTCTGTCTCAAAATAATCCTTAATCCACTTGCGTTGTGCCGCCGTTCGTTGGCCATGCGCAACAACCTGCACCCCTTGCTTGGCCAACTCTGTCATCAGTTCGCCGTTGTAGGCAGCATACTGACGCTCTACAAGTGCATGGATACGCAGGCACAACGACTCAAAACTCACAAGGCTGGACGTTGACTTTTTCGGATCTCTCACAAAATTGGTCAGATGTGGCGCCATGCGAACTTCGAACAACTCGTCTAAGTTGGACGAGACAATGCACAAAAAACGCAAGCGCTCCAGCAGGGGCACGTCTGCACGCTGCACCCAATTGAACACCCGTTCATTAAAAGCGACCAAGCTGACATCACGGTCTAGCAGCGGCGCCATTTTAAGTAGGCTGTTTTTTTTAGCCGCCATATAGTCAGTTCAAAAAGTGTTTGCGGTAACGTGCAGGCATATCATCCAAAAACATAATCATGGGTAAGTCGGCGGCATTAAAGTCTGGATCCCAAGCAGGGGCACCCATAACTTTTGCACCCAACCGCAAATAGGCTTTCACAAGCGCGGGGGGCTCGACCTTGAGGCTGGCGTCCAACTGCTCGAATGGCAAAGCCAAACGCGGTCGAACGTGGTACCGAATAGACGCCATGCATGAGGTGTGAAGCTGCCCCCACATACTGGCTGCGCCATGACCGCCATGCACCACGCTGTGTGGGCAGTGCATACGCATGGGCATGGTGACGCAACCAATCATGATATCAAGCTGGTTGCGCTGCATGAATCCGGTCAAAGCTCGCCACAGTGCCATGATGACTGGGCCTTGACGGTATTGCGGGTGAACACAACTGCGCCCAAACTCAACCATACGCCCACGGATATCACGCAGACGGGTTAGGTCAAACTCGGTGTCCGTGTACGTACTGCCCACACGTTTGGCTTGAGCAGGCGTTAAAACCCGGTAGGTACCCACCACTTCGTTTGTGCGTGAATCGCGAACCAGCAAGTGTTCACAAAAATCATCAAATAAATCCATGTCGTGCCCAGGCAATGAACCCGATAAGGCGGCACCCATTTCAGTTGCAAAAACGGTATAACGCAGACGCTGAGCAGCTCGCATATCGTCTTGTGTGCCAGCCCACTGAACGGACAAACTGGTTGACAACACACCAGTTGAGGGTATGGCTAACTCAACATCAGATGTTGGCTGCACAAGGTGTTTCCAACGCACGACCCCAGCCTGTAGGTGACCCATCAAACAACCTCCAAATGCGCCAAACATACAATTGCTCGGCTGTTGGTAAGTAGTGTGCTGTAGCCACATGACAGAAATGTGTCACTTGTATGCCTGTTTTATGACAGGTGGGGCTTGCTTACATTGAAACAGCAGATCAAGATATTGACTTGGTTGGCACATACCTGCGTACGCCAAACCACAACAGCACAATGGCTAGCGAGACGTACAACGCAACCCAGTAAAACTGGCTTTCAAGTCCAACACCCACGTCAATCAGTAATCCGGTAATACCTGGACCCAAGGCCGAGCCTAGAACCATCAATGCAGCTGCAAGTGCCCTGATTGAACCAATATGTTTTGTACCGTAAACCTCTGCTAAAAAAGCGCTAGGTAGGGTCGCGTTAGCCCCAGCTGTCAAACCCAACATGACGAAACCCAGTGACATCATCACGCTCGTTTGAGCGAACCCAAAAACAATGAATGCAGCAACCATAGGTATCTGAAAAAATGGCATCAACCTTGGCGTTCCCCATTTATCCAGACTCCAACCGGACAACAGCATCGCGGCAACTGATACGGCGGTATACAGTGGGAATTGAGCCACAAGCGACACATGGGTCAGGTCTTTTAATTCCGAAAAATGAACCTGATGAAAAAAAAACGCAGTGTTAAAAGCTGATGGACCAAGAATTGATGGCACCATGCACCAAAACATGGGATGTCGGACCACATCAGACCGCGTCCAATACATAAAAGCGATGCCACGTGATGGGTTGACACTGGTCATTGACTGAGGTGTTCTCTCGTGTCGCAGTAAACGAATGAGCACAGGAACGCCAGCAAGGATCACTACAGCGGCAATCACCCACAACACACGCCAATCTAAAAAGCCTAGCAACACCACAAACACAATGGGGAGCACGGCTTCACCTACTGAAAAACCCAGCGCTGCGATTGATAAAGCGCGACCGCGCTCTGCGTCAAACCACCGGGCCATTGCAACCACTGCTATATGAGAGGTCATGCCTTGGCCACACAAACGAAGGGCAAAAATCACGACAGGCAACAACCATACAAATGGATTGAAAGCCATCAACAAGCAAGACATGGCCAGCATCAACAAAACCACTGGTCCTAGAGATCCAACACGGAACTTGTCCGTCAGACCACCAGCCCAAACCATCACAACAGCGGATGTTGTGGTTCCCAGCGCATAGATACCTCCCCATGCACCATGGCTTAGAAAAAATTCGGCTTGAATATCCGCCGCAAATACCGAGATGAAAATGGTTTGCCCGAACGAGGACAACAGTGTAAGCAGTGCCCCAGAAGCCAGCCAAGGGGCGTTACGAACCAAAAATAAATCTCGCATAATTTAGCGACAGGGTTGAAGCACCCGCGCTGCCCGTGTGCTGTGTATCAAATCGTACCGCTCATAGACATCAAGCTGCACGCATGCGTTGAATGGTTGCGAACCCAAACAGGTTACAACATCAACTGCAAAAATTGCGCTTGTCCCATGGAGTCGTTAAGCTCATAGCCAGCAAAGCCCAAGTCCTTGTAGGCCTTCATCGCTGACTGGTTGCCAGACAGCACTTCCAGTGTGAGTTTCACGGCACCTCGTTTGCGGGCTATGTCGGCTATGCGCGTGATCATTTTCTTGGCAATGCCTTGACCACGGTGAGAAGCCAAAACAGACACGTCGTGGACATTAACCAAGGATTTGCAAGCAAATGTTGAGAAGCCCTCGATGGCGTTGACCAAACCCACAGGTTGGTCACCATCGTAGGCCAATACGCTAAACATACTGCTGCGTGACTTCATGGCCGAGATCAGGTTGGACTTGGCGTAATCGCTCAGCCCTTGACCGCCTCCAGCAGGGTCTTTGGCGTAATCGTCCAGTAAATACAGAACAGCAGCAGCGTGGGCGTTTAAGGTCAGATCAGCTGAAATGACTTGTATAGGTTTTGCAGTCATTTATGTGGCACGCAACAATTAAATTTCAATTTTAAATATCATACTAAGTCGGCCAGACGCTGGGCGAGGGCTTGTGCCTGCTGCGCATCCGCCGCCTCCACCATGACCCGTAACAATGGCTCTGTCCCGCTTGCACGGATCACCACGCGCCCAGTATCGCCAAGCTCCAGCTCTACGGCAGCTACGCCTTCTTGCAAGGCAATGTTACTTTGCCAACCTTGCTGACCAAGTTTAAGCTTCACATTGAGCAAGGTTTGGGGGAATAAATGCACGTCGTCGAGCATGCCGGCCAAAGTGTCATTTGTACGCACGGCTGCTTGCAACACCTGCAGCGCGCTGATGAGCCCGTCGCCAGTGGTATGAATATCCAAGGCCAGTAAATGGCCTGAGCTCTCACCGCCCAGCAGCCAGCCACGTTGCTCAAGCTGCTCCAATACATAACGGTCACCTATTTTAGCTCGCACCATCTCTACGCCGAGACGCCTAAATGCCAGTTCAACAGCCATGTTGGTCATGAGCGTGCCAACCACACCAGGTACGCTATAGCCCCGTTGCAAGCGGTCTCGTGCCAACATGTACAGCAGTTCATCACCGTTAAACATGCGCCCCGCCGCATCAACCACTTGCAACCTGTCGGCATCACCATCTAAGGCAATACCAACATCGGCCTTGTGGCTTAGAACCGCGTCAATTAAAGCCTGTGGGTGGGTGGCACCAACGTCTTTGTTGATGTTCAGACCATCGGGTGCGCACCCAATGGCAATGACATCGGCTCCCAACTCATGAAAGACCTTGGGGGCAATGTGGTAGGCAGCACCGTGGGCGCCATCGACCACAATTTTCAAGCCCTTCAAACTTAAGGACTTGTCAAAGGTGCTTTTGCAAAACTCAATGTAGCGACCGGGCGCATCGTCTAATCGCTTGCTTTTGCCTAGGTAGGCGCTGCTGGCCCATTGGGGCGCCTCTTTCAGGGCGGCCTCAACATCGATCTCCCACGAGTCCGGCAGCTTGGCACCTAGCGCACTGAAAAACTTGATACCGTTGTCTTCAAATGAATTGTGACTGGCGCTGATGACGACGCCCAAACTGGCGCGCTGGGCGCGCGTTAGATAGGCCACTGCAGGCGTTGGTATGGGGCCAAGCAATACGACGTCTACGCCAGCTGAATTAAAGCCAGACTCCATTGCACTTTCTAACATATAGCCAGAAATACGCGTGTCTTTGCCTATCAGTACTTTGGGATTTAGATCGCTGGGCTCTTGCGCAGACTTCAGCACCCGACCCACTGCGTGAGCCAATCTCATCACAAAGTCAGGTGTAATTGGCGACTGTCCGACACGGCCACGTATGCCGTCTGTTCCGAAATATGTACGACTCATAAGGTGGGATGTATGGTGTAGACCACCCTGAACGGGCTGTCGGTTTGTAAGCAGTAATTATGAACCAGATATGACGCATATTTGCGAGCCAATCTGCAACCAAGCTAGTCGCCAGCGGCCAAGTCACCGCCAGCAACAACCGCTTGATAAACCGCAACTGCGTCCTTGGTCGCTGCCACATCGTGTACACGTAACACCTGAGCGCCATGCTGCATCGCTAAACAAGCAGCCGCAACACTGGCGTGAGTCCGCGAACCAACTTCCCGACCAGTAACAGCCCCCAAGGAGGACTTACGCGACCAACCAGCCAGTACAGGGTAGCCCAGTTCAAGCAACACACGTTGACCTGTCACCAGCGAGAAATTTTGCGCCACAGTTTTTCCAAACCCGATACCGGGGTCTAACACCACACGCGACGACGCAACCCCTTGGTCACGCAAGGCTTGTGCTCGTTGAGCCAAAAAAGCAACGACCGGCGCTACGGCCTCACCTTCCATCGGGCTGATGTGCATGGTGGCAGGCTCCCCATTCATATGCATCAGACACACGCCACAGTTCGGATGCGTGGCAACAACATGCTCGGCGTTGAGACCGTCTGCGGCCCGCCAGCGCAACGCCCAAACATCGTTGATGATGTCCACGCCCATGTCCAGTGCCCGCTGCATGATGGCCGGCTTGTAGGTGTCAACCGAGATAGGGACTCCCCAAGACAGAATTGCCTTCAACACAGGCTGTAACCTCGCCCACTCCTCTTGCTCAGACACAGGTGATGCGCCTGGGCGGGTCGACTCTGCACCTACATCAAGTATGTCAGCGCCAGCATCCAACGCAGTTTGTGCACGCTGTAAACCATTTGCAACAATCAAACTGGTGGAAGCTTCAGAAAATGAATCGGGCGTAACATTCACAATGCCCATCACTTGCGGCGCGCTCAAATCAATGCGGTGGCGTGTGGTGGTCCAAACAGTAGGCATAGAAGGAAAAATGGTACAGAGGGTTACAAACAACAACCGGGGCATAAAGCCCCGGCGTTTTGAATCACATCAACGCAACCACCTATGCTGCTGTAGGTGCTGAATCAGTTGGTGGCTCTTTTGAACCCACATCAGAAGGTGTTGTGTCTGCTGCATCAGTTGCCACCGCGCCGCTGCCGTCGGTCGGACCACTGCCAATATCTGAAACGGGTAGCGCCCAGTCTTTGGGTGGACGCGGGGCCTTGCCAGACATGATGTCCGCAATTTGCTCCGCGTCAATGGTTTCCCACTCTAACAAGGCATTGGCCATGGCATGCATCTCGACGCTGTGCTTCTCGATGAGATTGCGGGCTTGCGTGTACTGCTCATCAATAATGCGGCGAACTTCAGCATCAACAGTTTGCATGGTTTGCTCACTGATGTTGGTGGTTTTTGTAACTGAACGCCCCAAAAATACTTCACCTTCATTTTCGGCGTACACCATAGGGCCCAAAGCATCGGTCATGCCATAACGCATCACCATGTCGCGGGCTATTTGAGTGGCCCGCTCAAAGTCGTTGCTGGCACCTGTGGTCATTTGTTTCATGAACACTTCCTCGGCAATCCGGCCACCAAACAACATGCTGATTTGGCTGAGCATGTACTCGCTGTCGTAGCTGTAGCGATCAGCTTCTGGCAGGCTCATGGTCACACCCAAGGCGCGACCACGTGGAATGATCGTGACCTTGTGTACAGGGTCACACTTGGGAAGCAAATGCCCAATCAAGGCGTGGCCAGACTCGTGGTACGCGGTATTTTTCCGCTCGTGCTCAGGCATCACCATGCTCTTGCGCTCAGGACCCATGAAAATTTTATCTTTGGCCTTCTCAAAGTCTTGCATTTCCACTTTATTGGCGTTGCGTCGGGCCGCCATCAAAGCGGCTTCGTTGCACAAGTTGGCCAAATCGGCACCAGACATGCCTGGTGTGCTGCGGGCAATAACGGAAGGGTTGACGTCGGCGCTCACAGGCACTTTACGCATGTGCACATTCAAAATTTGCTCGCGTCCACGGATATCTGGAAGCGTGACATACACCTGGCGGTCAAAACGACCGGGGCGCAACAAAGCCGCATCCAAAATGTCTGGGCGGTTGGTGGCCGCAACCACGATGACACCCAAATTGGTTTCGAAACCGTCCATCTCAACCAACATTTGGTTGAGTGTCTGCTCTCGTTCGTCGTTGCCACCGCCAACGCCCGCACCGCGCTGACGACCCACAGCATCTATCTCATCAATAAAAATGATACAGGGGGCATTCTTTTTGGCATTGTCAAACATGTCGCGAACACGCGAAGCACCAACACCCACAAACATCTCTACAAAGTCTGAGCCTGAAATGCTGTAGAAAGGCACTTTGGCCTCACCGGCGATGCTTTTGGCCAGCAACGTTTTACCAGTGCCGGGAGGGCCTACCAGCAGCAAGCCGCGCGGAATACGACCGCCTAGTTTTTGGAAGCGTTGTGGATCTTTCAAAAAGTCCACCACCTCTTTCACTTCTTCTTTGGCTTCATCGCAACCAGCAACATCGGCAAATGTCACCACATTGTTGTTTTCGTCCATCATGCGTGCCTTGCTTTTTCCAAAGCTAAATGCACCACCTTTGCCGCCACCTTGCATTTGTCGCATGAAATAAATCCAAACGCCAATCAGCAACAACATAGGACCCCAACTGACAAGTAGCGTCGTCAGGAATGAGCTCTCTTCGCGGGGCTTGACATCAAATTGCACATCATTGGCCAACAAATCGCCAACCAGACCCCTGTCGAGGTAAGTCGCCGTTACACGCAAGCGGCGCTCGTCATTGGTAATAGCCAAAATCTCGGTGCCATTACCGCCTTCAGAGATGGTTGCGCTTTTTATGCGGCCAGACTGCACCTCATTGATAAATTCTGAGTAGCCGACCGTGCCAGCACTGCTCGCGCCTCGACCTTCAAATTGTTTGAAGACTGTGAACAGCACCATGGCGATCACCATCCAAACAGCAATTTTTGAAAACCATTGATTATTCAAGGAGCGCTCCGGGGAAAAAGGCTAAAAGGAACCCAATGTGGGCTGAGAAATACATGAGGCCATTCTAGAGGTTTCAAGAGCTAGGCCCTTGACATCGATTGGTCGTGCCACCACTGAGCGTGTGGATTTAGCCCAAAACATCAGTTTGACGGCCGTTTCAAGCCCCTGCCCAACAAAAACGTCTCTGATGATTTCATCCTAGAACTTTTAGGCTTAATGGGTTTAACCAGCACAAAATGCTGCTTGAATAAAGCGACCAACTGGCCATAGCCGCTGCCGTTGAACAATTTCACTACCAACGTTCCGTTGGGCTTGAGCGTAGCCATTGAAAACTCCAACGCCAACTCTATGAGATGCGTAATCCGCGCCGCATCAGACGACTCAATACCAGATAAATTAGGTGCCATGTCTGACACCACCACATCGACCAAACGGCCCGGCTGCACCGCATCCATGGTGGCCTTGAGCTCTGCCAGCACACGCTCATCACAGAAATCACCCTTGATAAAGTGCACGCCGTCAATGGGGGCCATGTCCAATAAATCCAACGCTACGATGTGACCGTTGAGCTTGCCCGTTGCCGCACCATCGGGCGACAAGCGCCGGCGCAGGTATTGACTCCAAGCCCCCGGTGTGCTGCCCAAATCGACCACAAAGTCACCAGGCGTTATCAAATGAAAGGTTTCGTCAATTTCCTTGAGTTTGTAAGCAGCTCTGGCACGGTAGCCGTCGAGCTTGGCCAGTTTCACATACGGGTCATTGGCGTGCTGATTCAGCCACGCTTTGTTGATTTTTTTACTTTGAGATTTGACTTTCATACCCGAACCCTGTTGAGTACACGGCATTTATAGGCCGCGATAGCCGATAATTGTCCCATGTCTCAAATATTACTCACACCCGTACAACGCAAAGCACACCGTGCCGACGCCCACCACCTCGATGCGGTGGTGCACATTGGCAACGATGGCCTCAGCCCCGCTGTGGTCAAAGAGGTCGATGCTGCCCTGAAATCCCATGGCCTTATCAAGGTTCGTGCCATGAATGACGAGCGTACCACCCGCGCCGAATGGCTGCAAACCCTTGCAGATAAGCTGCATGCAGCACCCATACAACACATTGGAAAGCTGCTGGTGTTGTGGCGCCCCATGCCAGAAAAGGTCCGCGAAATCGATGAAGACCGCTTGCCGGGGCCACGTACTGTCAAAGTATTGAAATACAGCACCCGCGGCGGTCAGCGCCCCGAGGTCAAACAGGTTCGCGTGCTGGGCAACGAGCGCTTGACACCGGGTGGCACCATCAAACGTATCAAGCCAAGAACCAAAAGCCTCAAACGCGGCCCAGGTATTTAAATGACTTGAAAGTTGGGCAAGTGCCTGCAACTAAGCTGTTACCAGTGCCTATTGATTAACAGCCCTTCCCTATTGGGCGCTTCTCAGCACATCGCTTTGAAGCGCCTTTTTTATTGCCATTATTGTTTTCACAGCTGACACTTCCCATGACCACAACAGACTCCAACCCGCTGCTAGGCGTTTCCCCACAAGGCCTGCCCCTGTTTGATAAAATTCAAGCGGTGCACGTTGAGCCCGCCATTGGCCAACTGCTGGCACAAGCGCAAACCGCTCTAAACACCGTCACAGCCCCCGGTTTTGCGCCGACTTGGGAGACGTTGGCCTCCACGTTGGACGTCGCCACAGAGCGCCTAGGCATGGCTTGGGGGGCCATCAGTCACCTCAAAAGTGTGGCTGAAACACCCGAATTACGCGTCGCCTACAACGCAATGCTCCCAGTTGTGACTGAATTTTGGACGAATTTGGGCGCCAATGAAGACTTGTATGCCAAGTACAAAGCCCTGGACGCCGAGAGTTTAAACAACGAACAACAGCAAGCGCTGAGCAACACCTTGCGCAGCTTTGTGCTGGGTGGTGCAGACCTACGCGGCGATGCCAAGACAAGGTTTGCCGCTATACAGGAGCGCATGGCCGAATTGGGCCAGTTGTTCAGCGAACACGCGCTAGATGCCACTGAAGCCTTCCGCCTTGTAGTGCCCACTGCCGATTTGGACGGGGTTCCGGCAGATGTGTTGGAAGCCACAGCAGCCGCTGCCCAGGCAGCAGGGCAGCCCAGTGGCACGCACCAACTGAACCTGAAAATGCCAATTTACTTGCCTGTGATGCAGTATGCCAAGCACAGCGCCTTGCGCGAAACCATGTACAAGGCTTATGTGACACGCGCCAGCGATCAAGGCGATGAAGCCACACATCACTTAGACAACACTGCCATCATGCAAGAAATGGTGACGCTGCGGCTTGAAGAGTCGCACCTGCTTGGCTTCGACAACTACGCCGAGTTGTCAGTCTGCCCAAAAATGGCCAATAACGCGGACGAGGTGCTGGTTTTTTTACGCGACTTGGCCACCAAAGCCAAACCGTATGCGGCGCAAGACTTAGCCGACTTGCGCGACTTTGCTGTCACTCATTTGCACTTAACAGATCCGCAGCCTTGGGACTGGCCATTCATCAGCGAGCGACTCAAAGAGCAGCGCTACTCGTTCAGTGAGTCCGATGTCAAAAACTACCTGCCGGCTGACAAAGTCTTATCTGGCTTGTTTAAGGTTGTTCAAAGCTTGTTTGGTGTGCGCATTCTTCCAGACAGCGCACCGGTATGGCATTCGTCTGTTCAATTTTTTAAAATTGAGCGCGACGTCAATGGACACGCGCAATTGGTAGGCCAATTTTACCTAGACACGCCGGCAAGAGACGGTAAACGTGGCGGCGCTTGGATGGACGATGTGCGCGCACGTTGGCTGCGCCCTGACACCCATCAACTCCAAACACCTGTTGCCCACATGGTGTGTAACTTCAGTGATGGTGTCGATGGCAAGCCCGCCTTGCTCACCCATGACGACGCGATCACGTTGTTTCACGAGTTCGGACATGGCTTGCACCACATGCTCACGCAGGTCAATGAACACGATGTATCCGGTATCAGCGGTGTGGAGTGGGATGCGGTTGAACTGCCCAGCCAGTTTATGGAAAATTTTTGCTGGGAATGGGACGTGCTGCGCGACATGACCGCCCATGCCGAGACTGGCGAGGCCTTGCCGCGCTCTTTGTTCGACAGCATGCTGGCCGCGAAAAACTTCCAAAGCGGCATGCAAACCCTAAGGCAAGTGGAGTACTCTCTGTTTGATATGTTGATGCATATGGATGCGGCACCAACCACTGACGACAAGCCCAACTTGCAGGCGCTGGCGCTGACTGTGCGCCAAGAAATAGCCGTGCTGCACCCACCAAGCTACAACCGGTTTGCCAACACCTTTGGGCATATTTTTGCAGGTGGCTACTCAGCTGGCTACTACAGCTACAAGTGGGCTGAGGTCCTGTCAGCTGATGCTTACGGCGCGTTTGAAGAGGCCGCGCAACACAGCGGAAGCGTTTTAGACAAGGCCACAGGTGAGCGCTTCTTACAAGAGATCTTGCACAAGGGAGGCTCCCGACCGGCCATGGCGTCTTTTAAAGCCTTCCGTGGGCGAGAGCCCGAGCTGGATGCGTTGCTGAGACACCAAGGCATGGCCCAGTCATAAACGACGCTGCCTAGTGGGTTTGCCGGTCAACGCATTGCGAATCGACCACGGTTAAAGGGTCAGCACCACGGGGATCAAGGTTGGGGCTTAAAACCCAGCGTCTTGACACCCTCGCTGGTCGCTAACAAACAGATGTGCGCGCGTTGGTGGGCAAATATGCCGACCGTGACCACGCCTGGCCACTGGTTGACTTGTGATTCAAAAGCAAGCGGGTCAGCCACAACCAGCCCATGTACGTCCACAATGTGTTGGCCGTTGTCTGTGACCAACGGTGCACCGTCTTGTTGGCGCACAACGGCTTCGCCGCCCATGGCTGCGAACTGGGCACAAATGCGCTTGCTGGCCATGGGTATGACCTCCACAGGCAGAGGGAATGCGCCCAAAGCCTTCACCAACTTGGACTCATCGGCAATACATACAAACTGCTTGGCCAATGCCGCAACAATTTTTTCGCGGGTAAGCGCTGCGCCACCACCTTTAACCATGTAGCCATGGGCATCAATTTCATCGGCGCCGTCAATATAGATATCCAAACTATCCACTTGGTTGCTGTCAAACACCGCAATGCCCGCAGCCAGCAGGCGCTGGGTAGACGCCTCGGAACTGGACACCGCACCTGTAATGTCGTCTTTCATAGTGGCCAAGGCATCAATGAATTTATTGACGGTGGAGCCCGTGCCCACTCCCACAATGGTGTGTGGTCGCACATAGGCCAAGGCGGCCAGACCAACCAGCGTTTTAAGTTCATCTTGTGTCATATAGGGCGTTCACTTGTAGGTGTTGATGGTCCGGCGCATACAGCTGCCAACACCGATCTGAGACAATAGCAAACAAGTTTGTCTGTGTTTGCTTCATACCTAATTATCCAATGTCTTTACTGCCCTACCCTTTTGCCCGCGCGGCTCTTTTTTGTTTAGACCCCGAAACCGCGCATGACATCACCTTGGCGGGTTTGGCGGCAACACAGCACACACCCTTGTCCAAGCTGTACGCGCAGCCCCGCGTCAACGACGCATGCACCTTGGCTGGCTTAACACTGCCCAACCGGGTAGGACTGGCTGCGGGCTTGGACAAAAACGCACAATGTATCGATGCTTTTGCCCACATGGGTTTTGGTTTTGTAGAGGTCGGTACCGTCACCCCTTTGGCACAGCCCGGCAACGCGCAGCCACGCATGTTTCGCTTGCCCAAGTCCACCGCCATGATCAACCGGCTCGGTTTTAACAACCATGGCCTCGATGCATTTGTAGCCAACGTGCAGACATCGCGCATGCGCGACCAAGTGGTGCTGGGCTTAAACATTGGCAAAAATGCCATCACGCCGATTGAACATGCAACCAATGATTACGTGCTAGGCCTATCTGGTGTGTACGCGCATGCAGACTACATTACCGTCAACATATCCAGTCCAAACACAACAAACTTACGCGAGCTGCAAAGCGATCAAGCACTAGACAGGTTGTTAGATGCCCTGGCACAACGACGAGAACAACTCGCTGAAGAACACGGCACGCGCAAACCTATATTTGTAAAAATCGCACCCGACCTAGACGACCACCAAATAGAAGTTATCGCGCAAGTGCTCAAGCGCTATGGCTGTAATGCCAGTGGCCAAGCGAACAATGACTGGGGCCTCATCGCGACCAACACCACGCTGGCACGTGATGCCGTTGTCGGCCAAACGCATGCCACCGAGTCGGGTGGCCTGAGTGGTGCGCCAGTCTTTGAACCGAGCAACCGTGTGATAAGTGCCATGCGCCACACGTTGGGCACAGACTTTCCGATCATTGGGGTGGGCGGTATAGACAGCGCCTCCAAAGCAATAGGCAAGATTGCTGCTGGGGCTGATGCTGTGCAGTTGTACACAGGGTTTATTTACAAGGGTCCTGCCTTGATAAGGGACGCCGCCCTTGCGCTTAAAAATCGCCAACGCTCAAGCTGATTAACAATATGCGATTTTTACTTGCAACCAGATCAAACGCGCTCACAACAACGCCGCAATATGCTTGGCCAATGCCATAGAACTGGTTAAGCCAGGGGACTCAATACCAAAGGCATTCACCCAACCAGGGATGCCATGTTGCGCTGGGCCGTCCAGTCGAAAGTCTGCAGAAGATGCGCCAGGCCCATAAATGCGCGGGCGGATACCGCAATAAGAGGCCTGCAAACTGTTGGCTGGCAAATCTGGCCAGTAACGGCGAACGGACTCCTCAAAAGCCTTCTCTACGCCGGGTGTTGTGGCAAAGTCCAACGTATCCGCGCTGTTGGTATCAAGCCAATGCTGGTCTGGCCCAAAGCGTGCACGACCGGCCAAGTCCAATGTCAAATGTATACCCAACCAAGCGTCTTGTGGCGCTGGGTAAATAAGGCGCTTAAACGGCACAGCCGCGCTCAAGTCACAGTAGTTGCCTTTTGCAAAAAAAGGCGTTGGCAAGCTCGCCATATCAAAGCCCTGAATTTTTGCTGCCAATTGCGGCGCATGCAGCGACGCACAATTAACCACCACGTCAAAATCCCACTGCGACGTTTGTAGCTGACCATTTTCAAGGCTTTGTATCAACACGCTATGAGGGCGACCTGCCGTTTGACTCGCAGTGCCGCCAACCACCTCAGAGTTGTAGGCGACCACGCCGCCATGCGCCTCGAGGTCGCCTTGTAAAGCTGTCATCAGTGCGTGTGAATCAACGATCCCGGTATCTGGCGAATACAAGGCAGCCGCGCAGCGCAGCGCAGGCTCCAGCTTCAGGGCTTGCGCCGCACTCAAACGCTCCACCTGAACGCCATTGGCTTGTGCCTTGGCGAACAACGCATCCAGGCCCGCAACCTGGCCCGCGTCGGTGGCGACAATAAGCTTGCCACACAGCGAAAAAGGGACATGGCGTTGTTGACAATAATCAACCAACAGCGCGCGCCCGTGCACGCAAACTTGGGCTTTCAATGAACCAGGCGTGTAGTACAAGCCTGCATGCAGCACTTCAGAGTTGCGCGAACTCACACCGCCTCCGATGTGCGTTCCCTTCTCGGCTACCACCACTTGGTTACCCAATACAGCCAGCTCACGCGCAACGGCCAAGCCCACCACGCCAGCCCCGATTACCAACACGTCCTTCATAAACAAACCTTTTAACATCTAGACTCATTGGTTTGGCCCACACAGCTAGGCCAGCTAGTACCCAACTGCTAAGGCACAATACAACTTACACGCAATACAACCAACGTTTGAACATGACCACCAAGAAAAAAGTCCACGACCGTGGCAATCCGACCTATTCTTTGCTTCAGGTTATGGGGGCACTGTCGGCTGCAGGCGTCCTAGCTTGGGCTATTTTGCATTACGCGCTGGCTCCTGAACCAGCACCAACACCGATGGCTGTTGAGGTGCGCTTGAACAACCAATGCGAAATAATCGATGACGCCTTCATGGCCACAGCTTCGGACGGTGCAAAAGCGCCATTCCAAAATGGTGTGGCCATGCTCGAAACCCGCTCAGATGCGCAGGTGTGGATTAGCAACAGCGACAAATACCCGCAATTTGGCTTCGAAACCCTCAAGGTTAAAGCGCAACCAATGTTGACCATTGCAACAACATGTCAACCTAACAACCACCTAGACACCACCATGGACGCCATGCGCCAGCAGTTCAAATCTGACAAGTAGCACCAGCAACCACCACTTTAAACACAGCAGGCAAGCTGGCACGACATGGTGCGAGCTTGCCTGTTGCGCGTGTGGACTCACACTACTTAGCCAATATGCAGGCCTCCGTTGACAGAGAAGTCGGCCCCTGTGGAGTAAGCGGACTCTTCACCAGCCAACCATGACACCATTGAAGCAATTTCAGAGGGCTTGCCCAAGCGCTTCACAGGCACTGTTGCAATGATTTTCTCCAGCACATCAGGGCGAATAGCATTCACCATGTCTGTGCCCACGTAGCCTGGGCTGACGGTGTTGACCGTCACACCTTTGGTCGCCATTTCTTGAGCCAATGCCATGGTAAAACCGTGCATGCCTGCTTTAGCCGCCGAGTAGTTGGTTTGCCCAGACTGGCCTTTTTGACCATTGACAGACGAAATCTGAATGATGCGACCAAAGCCCTGATCCACCATGTCAGCAACCACTTGTTTGGTGACGTTGAACATGGAGGTCAAGTTGGTAGCAATCACTGCGTTCCAGTCTTCCAACGACATTTTCAAAAACATGCGGTCACGCGTGATGCCCGCGTTGTTCACCAGTACCGAGATAGCACCATGCTCAGCTTTGGCCTTGGTAAACGCATCTACTGTAGAGTCCCACTCGGCCACGTTGCCCACAGAGGCGAAAAAGGTGTAGCCCTGGGCTTTTTGTTCGTCTATCCATTTCGTGTAGTTACGGGTGGGACCGCAACCGGCAATGACAGTCATACCGTCATCGTGTAGGCGCCTGCAAATGGCTGTACCGATGCCACCCATACCACCGGTCACGTATGCTACTTTTTTGCTCATAGTTGTCTCCTTGTGTCAAAAAAATTAAAAAACCAAAATAACAACATTTGTTGGCGTCCACGCAAGTGCACGCCAGTTCATAACAATACGTTTAAGTACGCTCAACGGCCAACGACACACCCATGCCGCCGCCAATACACAAAGCGGCCAGTCCCTTGGTGTGGCCTTCGCGCTGCATTTCGTGCAACAAGGTAACCAAAATGCGGCAACCGCTCGCACCGATAGGGTGGCCCAGCGCGATAGCGCCGCCATTGGGGTTGACTTTTAGCGGGTCAATTTCAAGCGCCTTGTTGACCGCACAGGCTTGAGCGGCAAAGGCTTCATTCAACTCAAATACGTCGACATCGCTGAAGGCCCAACCTGCACTGGCCAAGGCTTTGCGCGAAGCCGACACAGGGCCCATACCCATGGTAGCCGGGTCTAGGCCGCTGGTGCCAAATCCTGCAATGCGAGCCAATGGCTTTAAGCCCAGTTCAGCTGCTTTTTCAGCGCTCATCACCATAACGGCCGCGGCGCCGTCATTGATGCCTGATGCATTGCCAGCGGTCACGGTGCCTGCTTTGTCAAAAGCGGGACGCAACCCTGCCATGCTGGTGGCGTCGGACTTGCGGTTGATGAACTCATCAGCCTCGAACACGACTGGCTCGCCTTTGCGCTGAGGGATACTCACAGCGACAATTTCATCTTTGAATTTACCTGCGTCTTGCGCAGCGCGTGCTTTGACTTGACTGGACAATGCCAAGGCGTCTTGAGCTTCCCGTGAAATCCCATGTTCTTTGGCCACGTTCTCAGCGGTAATACCCATGTGGTACTGGTTGTAGACATCCCACAGGCCATCGACAATCATGGAGTCAATCATTTTCCAATCTCCCATGCGCTGGCCATCGCGTGAGCCGCGCAACACGTGTGGGCTGGCGCTCATGTTTTCTTGACCACCAGCTATCACTATCTCGCTGTCGCCCCAAGCCACCGCTTGGGCGGCCAACATCACGGCCTTCAAGCCTGAGCCACACACGACGTTGATCGTGAGCGCTGGCACTTCATTGGGCAGGCCTGCTTTGAGAGTGGCTTGGCGCGCTGGATTTTGTCCCACACCTGCGGTGAGCACTTGGCCCATGATGACTTCGCCAATGTGTGCAGGTGCCACACCGGTGCGGCGCAGCAATTCTTTAATCACAACAGCGCCCAGCTCGGTGGCTGGCACATTGGCTAAAGCACCTCCAAATTTACCAACTGCGGTTCTAGCTGCGGCAACAATAACGACGTCTTTCATGCTGGAGTCTTTCTTTAATACAAATAGATTTACAAACTAGCAGGCTTGTTTGCCTTGACTAAGACGTAGCGACCAGGCGCTGGCTCAATCGCCTTGTAGCGGCCTCGCTTACCGTAAGTTTTAGGTGCAGCAACTTGCGCACCTGCGTGGCCGCTAAGCCACTTAGACCAGTCGGTCCACCAGCTGCCTGGATGTTCGGTGGCTTTGGCAATCCAGTCGCTGGCTTCAGCAGGAAACGCTTTGTCTGAGCCAATCCAGTGGCTGCGCTTGCCTTTAGAGGGCGGGTTAATTACCCCAGCAATGTGACCAGATGCGCCCATTACAAAGCGTTTAGGCCCAGCCCAGTGCTGCGTGGTGGCGTATGCGCCACCAATAGGCACGATATGGTCTTCGCGCGAGCCGTAAATGTAGGCGGGTATTTTGACTTGCCTGAAGTCAATCGACTCACCGCACACAATGGTCGACTGTGGCTTCACCAAACGGTTTTCCAAATACGTATTGCGCAAGTACCACGCGTAAAAAGGCCCAGGCAGATTGGTCGTGTCGCCATTCCAATACAACAAGTCGAACGGTGGGGGTGACTGGCCCTTTAGGTAGTTGCCCACCACATAATTCCATACCAAATCGTTGGGGCGTAAAAATGAGAACGTAGTGGACAAGTCGCTGCCTGGCAACAAGCCCCCTTTGATGAACTGCAGCTCACGCATCTTCACAAAGCCCTCGTCAATAAACACATCCAGCACACCGGTGTCACTAAAGTCCAGCAAAGTGGTGAGCAAGGTCACGCTCTTGACGGGCTTCTCACCGCGCGCGGCCAATACAGCCAAGGCGGTACTCAAGATGGTGCCGCCGACGCAAAACCCCAAGGCATTGATGGTTTCAGCACCTGTGATGTCACGCACCGTTTGTATGGCCGTCATGGCGGCGTCTTCAATGTAGTCGTCCCAAGTGGCATTGGACAGTGACTCATCCGGATTGCGCCAGCTCACCACGAAGGTTCGGTGGCCTTGGGAGACCGCATAACGAATCAAGGAGTTCTCCGGCTGCAGATCCAATATATAAAATTTATTGATGCACGGCGGTACCAATAAAAAAGGACGTTCAAATATGGTCTCTGTGAGGGGCTTGTACTCAATGAGTTGAAACAACTCGTTTTCAAAGACAACCGCACCTTCTGTTGTTGCAACATTTTTACCCACCTCAAAGACGGACTCATCGGTCATGGACACGTGCCCTTGACGCATATCGCTCAATAAATTGTGCATGCCTTTGGCGATACTTTCCCCCTTAGTCTCAACGGCCATGCGCTGGGCCTCAGCGTTGAAGGCTAAAAAATTACTGGGGGCGCTGGCATCAACCCACTGCTGCACATAAAAACGGACTTTTGCGCGGACTTTCTCAGATCCCACCACGGCATCAGCCATCCCCAGCAGGGCTCGGGTGTTGATGAGGTACAGGGCGGCGGCCTGCTTGGCTGCAACATTGGTCTGCCAATCTTGGGCAGAAAAGCGTTTGTCGCGTTGCAAGCCGTCTAGTTGGCCATCTCGCCCTAAAGCCAACACGTCTTGTTGGTAGGTCTGTTGCACAACCACCAAGGCACTGGCGTCAAAAGCGGGCATAGCTCCCAAGCTGGCATCTTTGCCGACGGCGTTTTGTAAGTAGGACATGGCTTGCGCTATGTCCGCCCATGGCGCTTGGGCGCCCACCGTCTGAGCGCCTGCTGGCATGGAAAATGGAAGACCACCTGCCATGCCCATCTGTGCAAGGGCGGCAAAGGGATTCAATGCAGATGCAGCTTGAGTTGCAGAAGCTGATGCATCAACTGGAGGACTGGCGTTGCCTGGAATCCCACCCGTTTGTGCCAAGTGTGTCCATTGCTCCATCAGGGTTTGTTGCCACCGACTAGCCATATCCAACCATTTAGCTTGAGAATCCATATTGCCTCCACATATTTTTAATACACACACGCTATGACTTCGAACAACTTACCTTGCGCCATGCAAACACAACCGTTTGTATGCTACTTTATATGTACTTAGTCATCATTGCATGGCTGTATGTCGCTGTCATGATGGCTGCCGCTGAGGCGACGCACTCGCAGGGTTCTGTCCTAGGTGCTATTGTGACGTTTCTCATTTATGGGTTAGTACCTATGGCTATTGTCGTATATATCATGAACGCCCCTTCTCGCCGCATAGCCAGGCGCAAAGCAGAAGCCCTAGAAGCTGAAGCGCTTAAAACTAACAAGCCTGAAGACCAATAAACGCTGCCATGCGCCCACTGCCGCCCAACGCCTGCTGATCGCGCCGGTAAGAAAAATACACATCAGGGTTACCAGCCGTACACCACGCAGGACTGGCATCATTGCCGGTCACAGACACTATGCCTAGCTCAGACAGTACCAATTGAGCCAATGCAGGCAGGTTGGCAAGGTACTTGTTGGCACGCACAGACCCAAGACCCGCTGCAGCGCGAATACCACCCGCCACATCACCAAACAGCTGGGGTTGAGTGGGTTCAACCAATTCGAAGCATGCGTGGGCCTGCGGGTGTTGCGCCACAAACGCTGCTCGCACCTCTGCACCCACCTCGAAGGCCGCTGGACCAATGCAAGGACCCAACCAGACATGGACGTCTCGGCACAACTCACCCACGCTGCATTGCGCTTGCGCTGCCATGGCTTGAACCGTGGCTTGCAATACCCCATTGGCGAGTCCTCGCCAACCTGCATGAGCACCCGCTACCAATGGCTTGTGCTTGTGCGCAAACAACACGGGTAAGCAATCAGCAACCATGATGGCAGCAGCCAGTCCGGGAGTGGCACACACTACGGCATCTGCTTCTACGCTCAGCGTGGCATTGGCTTGCGTCAGCAGATGAACATGGGTGCCGTGCACTTGTGTCATAAAGCACGGCGTCAGACCCAAGGCTTGCGTCAACAAGCTGCGGTTGGCAAGAACAGCTCGTGGGTCATCACCCACATGGTCACCCACATTTAAGCTGTCAAACGGCGCTGTCGACACCCCACCAATGCGTTGTGTCATGTGGGCCACCACAGGATGGGGCGCATCCCACACGACAGGCGTACCTAGTTTCTTTAATGCGTTGGTAGATTGAACGTTGTCCATAGCCAGATACTATAGAGCGCAAATACAACACGCACTGTTGACCAACTCTTTTTAGCCACCCATTCAAGTCCCACATGCAAGCTCTCTTAGAGGCCATTGCCGCCGCACCAATGCCAACCGATGCGCGACGTATCTTTCACGGCCGAGGTGGCGTGTATCCGGGCTGCGAACAGTGGTCCCTGGATTGGTTTGCGCCAGTCTGGCTGTTAACCAGCTACAAGCCAGCGAATGAGGTTGAGCTTGAGCGCATTCAAGTGGCTTTGTCTCAGCGCTGGGCCAAGGTCGCGCCACCAGCTCTGCCGCTGAATTGGGTCTTCCAATGTCGAAGTGCGGGCCAATCTACAACGCGTCTGATGGCGGGCAGTGTGCCTGAGCCGCACGATGTGAGCGAAGCCGGCGCGGTCTACCGCTTGCATGTTCTCAAAGGGCAGAATCACGGTCTATTTTTGGATATGGCCAACGCGCGCCAATGGGTGCGGGACTGGATCGTGGCTCACCCTGCAAGCCATGGGAACTCCCCCGACCTTAAAGTGCTCAACCTGTTTGCATACACATGCGCTTTTTCTGTGGCCGCACTGCAGTCGGGTGCCAAGCAGGTGGTTAATGTGGACATGAGTGCAGGTGCTCTGTCGATTGGCCAGCTAAACCACAGGCTCAACGGGCTGGCCACAGGCGCGAGTTTTTTACCCCATGATATTTTTAAAAGCTGGGGCAAGATTGCCCGCAATGGCCCTTACCACTTGGTGATTGTTGACCCGCCAAGCTTTCAAAAGGGCAGCTTTGTTGCCACCAACGACTACGTCAAGCTGATTCGACGGTTGCCAGCGCTGTTGCAGCCAGACGGCGTGGCCATGATATGCCTCAACGCGCCGGAGCTAGACACACACTTTTTAAAAGCACTTGTTACAGCCCAGGCGCCTGACTTGCAGTTCGTTCAGCGACTGGCAAACCCCAACGAATTTGTAGATATTGATCCCCAGCGCGCCTTAAAAGTACTGATTTATAATTCATTAAATTGAAACCATCTGGCGGCAGGCATGGGTTAACACCGATTCGCCGACCGCTTGGTCGGTTTATGATGTGATTTGAATTTTTTAACCCTACAGCAGGAGATAATCTGCATGCATAAAACACTGCAACACTCGCTAATCGCAGCTACTCTGATGGCTTCAGCCTTCAGCGCACAAGCAGAGACCATCACCCTAAAAGTCCACCACTTTTTGGGACCACAGTCCATTCAACACACCACCATGATTGGTGACTGGTGTAAAAATATTGAACGTGACTCCAAGGGTCGCTTGAACTGTCAGATTTACCCAGCCATGCAGCTGGGCGGCTCACCCCCACAGCTCTTTGACCAAGCCAAAGACGGCATTGCAGATGTTGTGTGGACTGTGGCAGGTTATTCAGGCACCCGTTTTTCACGCATTCAAGTCTTTGAACTGCCCTTCATGATGACCAACGCCGAGGCGACCAGCCGCGCTGCTTGGGACTTTGCACAAAAATACGCGACTGACGAATTCAAAGATGTCAAGCTGTTGGCGGTTCACGTGCACGGCCCAGGCATTATCTTTACCCGCGAAGCACCCATCACCACACTGGCTGACTTCAAGGGCAAGAAACTCCGTGGCCCAACGGCACAAATCACCAAAATGCTGAAGAATTTAGGTGCAACACCTGTTCCAATGCCTGTGCCAGCCGTACCAGAGGCCTTGTCTAAGGGCGTAATCGACGGTGCTGTAATTCCTTACGAAGTAGCCCCTGGCCTGCGCGTGCAAGAACTGACCAACTTCACATCCGAGCCAGATCCCAGCTACAACGCGCTGTACACCACCGTATTTGTTGTGCCTATGAACAAGGCCAAATACGACTCGTTGCCAGCCGATTTGCAAGCCGTTATCGACAAGAATTCTGGTCGTGAGTACTCCGCTTTCTTGGGTAAAACTCAAGCGGGCAATGATGCACCTGGTAAGAAGAAGTTTGAAGCTGCGCCTAACCAAAAAATCACCATCATTCCTGCATCTGAGTTGAAGAAGTGGGACGCTGCAACCGCTGACTTGTCCGCAGGCTGGGTAGATGACATGGGCAAGCGTGGCTACAAAAATGGTCAAGAAATGCTGGAGGCTGCACGCAGCATGATCATGGCAAACACCAAATAAAGCCAAGCAAACACTCTGGTCAAGACCAACTTGGGCTTGACCAGCTCTGATGCTTTACCTGATAAAGGGCGGAGAAGTTCTCCGCCTTTTTTTATGCGCATGAAAACCACCACCCGCACCCTTTACACTGACGGTGTAAACACCCTGGAGACTTTCTGCTTTGGCTGACCTCATTCTCTCAACCGCCACCGATGCCGGACCAGACACTGGATTTGGTCAATTTTTAGGCGCAGCAGCTAAAATTTTTGCTGTTTTATCGGGCATTACCCTCATAGGTATGGCCTTGATGTCGCTGACAAGCATAGTTGGTAGAACATTTTTTGATGCGCCTGTTATGGGCGACTATGAACTGGTGCAGATCGCCTGCGCCGCCGCAGTGAGCCTGGCATTGCCCTACACGCAATGGGTGCGAGGACACGTCATCGTCGACTTTTTTACCGCCAAAGCGAACAACACTGTCGTGTTGACCTTAGACGCTGTTGCGGCTGCCTTGTTGTGCGTTTTTGCGCTGACTTTTTCGTGGCGTATGTGGGTGAACATGGTTGACTTAATGGACGGTTGGGATGCCTCGCTCATGCTAAATATTCCGACATGGTGGGGCTACGCGCCAATGGTGCCGTCATTTTTATTGTTGGGTCTTATTGCTGGCTACCACTGCATAAAAGACATTAGGAGCCTGCGCTCATGATGGGTTTAACTGGAATCGAGCTGGGCGGCGTGATGTTTGCTTTCATGCTTGTATTGCTCGCGCTGCGTGTTCATATAGGTGTAGCCATGCTACTCACTGGCTCTGTGGGCTACACCATGGTTGCAGGTCTTGACCCTTTGCTCAATTACTTCAAGGGGGCTGCCTACGCGCGCTACTCGATTTACGATTTATCGGTGGTACCACTGTTTTTGTTGATGGGACAGTTCGCCACACACGGGGGCTTGTCCAAAGCTCTTTTTAAAGCCGGCAACGCCATGATTGGTCACTGGCGCGGCGGCATGGCCATGGGCGCTGTGACAGCCTGTGCAGGCTTTGGTGCCATTTGTGGATCGTCTCTGGCGACGGCGGCGACCATGGGCCAAGTCGCCCTGCCGGAACTTAAAAAACATGGCTACTCCGAGCGTTTGTCTGCGGCGGCCATAGCAGCTGGTGGCACCTTGGGCATACTGATTCCGCCCTCAGTGCCTCTGGTCATTTACGCCATCATCACCGAACAAAATATTGCCAAAATGTTTTTAGCGGCCTTTATCCCGGGCCTGCTTGCAGCAGTGGGATACATGATTGTCATCAGCATCATTGCGCGCATAAGCCCAGAAGACGCGCCGCGCGGCATCAAATTTACATGGATGCAGCGCTTGCAAGCTTTAAGCGAAACATGGCCAGTGATTTTGATTTTTATTGTGGTCATTGGCGGAATATATGGCGGGATTTTTACGCCTACAGAAGCTGCCTCCATTGGCACATTGGCCACTGCCATCGTGGCTTGGACATCAGGCGGACTCAAGGGCCGCGGTTTCTTAGATTGCCTATACGGCGCGGCTGGTGCCACCGGCATGATCTTTTTAATTTTGCTTGGCGCGGATATTCTGAATGTATTTTTAGCCCTGACTCAAGTGCATACCGAGTTGGCCAGTTGGGTGGTTGGGTTGAACTGGCCACCTTTGGGTGTGCTGATGGTCATTATTATCATTTACCTGGTATTGGGCTGCATCATGGACAGTTTGTCTATGATTTTGCTCACTGTTCCAATTTTTTTCCCCATCATCATGGGTATAGATTTATGGGGTTTGGGGGCCGACGACAAGGCTATATGGTTTGGTATTTTGGCCCTGATGGTCGTAGAGGTTGGCCTCATCACGCCGCCAGTTGGCATGAACGTGTTTATCATTAGCGCTATGGTGAAACACGTACCTATGAAGGAGATTTTCAAAACCATACTGCCATTCTTGGCGTCCGACTTTGTGCGCATTGCCTTGCTGGTGTTCTTCCCCTCCATCGCCTTGGTGGTTTTTCAAATTTTCTAGACAAACCGGGCCATGCAAGCTGATCGATATTCCAAATTTTGCCGCGCTTGCGGCTCACCCACTGCCCAGCGCTTGCCAGATGATGGCGACACCAAACTGCGTACTGTGTGTACCCAGTGCGCAACAGTGCATTACGTCAACCCACTGAATGTAGTGGGAACCATTCCCATCTGGTTGGGTGGCATTGAGCCGCAGGTGTTGCTGTGCAAGCGCAACATTGAGCCGCGCAAAGGCAAATGGACGTTGCCAGCTGGCTTTATGGAAATGAATGAGTCAGCAGCAGAAGGCGCGGCGCGCGAAACGGTTGAAGAAGCCGGCGCACAGTTCACAATGGGTTCGTTGTTTACGCTCATCAGCGTGACCCACGTCGGTCAAGTGCATTTTTTTTACAGGGCCACGCTCACCAGCAACCAATTCGACCCGGGTATCGAATCTCAAGAAGCCAAGCTGTTCACAGAAAGAGAGATACCCTGGGACGAACTGGCGTTTAGGACGGTTAAAGACACACTGACCTTGTACTTCAAAACCATCCATGAGGCACCCACCCATGACCTGCATGAGTTGGTGATTCGTTAAACGACTCGTTCTACCGCATTGGGCTTGAAGCCCAAATCAGCCATTTTCCCTTTGCGTGCACGAACGCCTCTGGCGTTGTTCAGACTGCGGATCTCAAGCGTTTCTTCGCGCTGCTTACCACCACGTCCAATGCCACTGATGCAAACGCTGCGCACATATGCGGCTGCTCCAGCCAGCGTGTCTTTGGCTTCGAGGTCAATCAGCATCAAACCACGTCCACCTTTGGCCATGTGTTTGAGCTCGCGCAACTCAAAGGTCAGCACCCGTCCACCAGTCGATGCGCAGGCAATGTGGGTGGCCATTTGCAGCTCATCACTTTCAAGTTGACCATCGACCATGCGCGCTTTGCCCAGCAGGGCGCTGGGACGGTTGAGCGTTGCGCCTGCGGCCACATTCAGGAAAGACTTGCCCGCCTTTTGCCGACTGACCATGTCTTGCACCTGCGCCACAAAACCATAACCATCCGATGTGGACAGCACGTAGCCCGTGCTTGAACTGCCCGCCACATAGTGAATGGGCTGGGTGCCAGCTTCAAGCTCTATCAGCGTGGTGATGGGTTGACCGTCGCCACGACCGCCTGGCAACGCCGACACGGGAATGGAGTAGGTGCGCCCTGCACTGCCAAAGACAATCAGCGTGTCGACGCTGCGGCATTCAAACGCACCATACAACGTATCGCCAGCCTTGAAGGCGAACACATCAGGGGCATGTCCGTGGCCTGTGCGGGTGCGCACCCAGCCTTTGTCAGACACGACCACAGTGACAGGTTCATCAATAATTTTGATTTCAGCAACCACGCGTTTTTCGGCTTGAACCAAGGTGCGACGTTCATCGCCAAAGGACTTGGCATCGGCTTCAATTTCTTTGATCATCAGCTTTTTCAAGCTGTTGGGGTTGTTCAAAATATCTTGCAAGCGGGCTTGGTCGTCACGCAGCTTGGCCAACTCTTGCTCAATTTTGATACCCTCTAACCTGGCCAGTTGGCGCAAGCGAATTTCAAGAATATCCTCTGCCTGTCTCTGCGACAGGCCAAAGCGCTCAATCAAACCCGCTTTGGGCTCATCACTTTGACGAATGATCGCTATCACCTCGTCGATGTTGAGCAACACCGTTTGGCGACCTTCCAAAATATGTATGCGATCTAGGACTTTACGCAAACGGTTGTCGCTGCGCTTGGCAATGGTCGTCTGTCTGAAAGTCACCCACTCTTCAAGCATTTGACGCAGCGACTTTGGCACAGGTTTGCCGTCAATCCCCACCATGGTGAGGTTGATGCTGGCCGACGTTTCAAGACTGGTATGTGCCAGCAGTTGATTGATAAGCTCTTCTTGCAAAATGGCACGGGTCTTGGGCTCAAAGACCAATCTCACCGCAGCTTCCTTTCCTGACTCATCCCTGACCCCATCCAACACGGCCAGCATGCTGGCTTTCAATTGGGTTTGATCCGATGTCAGCGTTTTTTTACCTGTTTTTATTTTAGGGTTGGTGATGTCTTCAATTTCTTCAAGCACCCGCTGTGTACTCACCCCTGGTGGCATCTCAGTAATGACTATCTGCCATTGGCCACGCGCCAAATCCTCAATTACCCAACGGGCACGAACCTTCAGACTGCCACGCCCAGTTCTGTAGGCTTGAGCGATGTCTGCAGTGCTGCTGATGATCTGCCCACCGCCAGGGTAATCAGGCGCAGGCAACAAAGCCAGCAAGGCCTCGTCAGTCATACTTGGCAGCTTGACCAAAGCGACACATGCGTTGGCGACCTCACGCAGGTTGTGACTTGGAATTTCAGTGGCCATGCCCACAGCGATGCCACTGGCACCATTCAGAAGCGAAAAAGGCAAACGCGCAGGCAGCTGACGCGGCTCTTCTGTTGAGCCGTCGTAATTAGGAATAAAGTCAACGGTGCCCTCATCAATCTCATCCAACAACAAGCTGGTAATTGGTGCTAGGCGTGCTTCTGTGTAGCGCATAGCGGCTGCACCATCACCGTCACGGCTGCCAAAATTGCCTTGTCCATCAATCAGCGGGTAACGCTGGCTGAAGTCTTGCGCCATACGGACCAAGGCGTCATATGCCGCCTGGTCGCCGTGTGGGTGAAATCTGCCCAGCACATCTCCGACCACGCGTGCACTCTTAACAGGCTTGGGCACACCAGACGTGCCATACCCTAGACCCATGCGCTGCATGGCGTACAAAATGCGGCGCTGGACAGGCTTTTGGCCATCACACACGTCCGGCAAGGCCCGCCCCTTCACCACGCTAAGGGCGTACTCTAAATAGGCACGCTGTGCGTAACCTACCAAGCTGTCGTCGCCTCCACTGGCAGGCACCGCTTCAAGTTGTTGGATGTCGTCACTCATTAGATATCTACCTCAATGTCATCGCTGAAGCGCTCCATCAGCTCCCGCCTAGCTGCTGCTTCGCCTTTGCCCATCAGCTTGTTGAACTCAATCGCTGTACCCTGTGACCCCCATGCACCCAAATTGACGGGCAGCAGACGGCGCGTATCGGGGTTGAGTGTGGTGTCCCACAGTTGTATGGCGTTCATTTCACCTAGGCCTTTAAAACGGCTGATGCTCCAGCTGTCTTCGCGCACATTGTCTTTGCGAAGTTTGTCCAAAATGGCCATGAGTTCACCGTCATCCAATGCATAGAATTTTGCAGCTGGCTTTTTGCCACGCGCTGGTGCATCGACCCTAAACAAGGGGGGGCGCGCAACAAACACATGGCCTGTCTCAATGAGCTTGGGAAAATGCTTGAAGAACAGGGTGAGCAGCAACACCTGAATGTGCGAGCCATCCACGTCAGCGTCTGATAAAACACAGATTTTCCCGTAACGCAAACCACTTAAATCTGGCGTGTCTGTCTCGCTGTGCGGATCAACGCCGATGGCGACCGCAATGTCGTGAATTTCGTTGTTGGCAAACAACCGGTCTTTGTCCACTTCCCATGTATTTAAAACTTTGCCGCGAAGCGGCAAAATCGCTTGGCTTTCTTTGTCACGTCCCATTTTTGCGCTGCCACCCGCGGAGTCACCCTCCACCAAAAACAACTCGTTGTGGGCCAGGTCACGGCTTTCGCAATCGGTCAACTTGCCAGGCAATACGGCGACACCGGAACCTTTGCGTTTCTCTACTTTTTGACCCGCTTTTTGCCTGTGTTGCGCTGCTTTGATCACCAACTCGGCCAATTTTTTACCGTATTCAACGTGCTGGTTAAGCCACAACTCAAACACGGGGCGGACAAAACTGGAGATCAAACGCACGGCGTCACGGCTGTTCAGCCGCTCCTTAATTTGCCCTTGAAACTGTGGGTCTAAGACCTTGGCCGACAGCACGTAGCTGGCGCGTGCAAATACGTCCTCCGGCAGCAGTTTCACCCCTTTGGGCAACAAAGCATGCAGCTCTATAAAACTCTTGACTGCAGTGAACAAGCCATCACGCAAGCCACTGTCGTGCGTACCGCCAGCATTGGTTGGTATGAGGTTGACGTAGCTCTCGCGAACGGGCTGGCCCTCTTCAGTAAATGCCACACACCACGCCGCGCCTTCGCCCTCGGCAAAGGTGTCGTGGTTGATATCTGCAAACCCATCGCCTTCAAACATCGGAATCACAGGATCGGCATGGACGTTTTGCGTCAAATAATCGCGCAAGCCGCCTTTGTATTGCCACTGCTGGGTCTCACCTGATTTTTCAGACACCAAAGTCACAACCACGCCTGGCATCAACACCGCCTTGGAGCGCAGCAAATGCGTCAGTTCATGAAGCGGTAAGGTGCTGGACTCAAAGTAACTGGCTTGAGGCCATACGCGCACTGTGGTCCCCGTTTTGCGCTCACCCGACACCAAGGCTCGTTTGGTGAGCGGCTCGATGACGTCCCCTTGCGAAAACACCAGCGAGGCGCATTGGCCCTCACGGTAGCTGGTCACTTCGAGGCGGGTCGACAAGGCATTGGTCACGCTCACGCCTACGCCATGTAAACCACCAGAAAAGTTGTATGCACCACCCTTGCCTTTGTCAAACTTGCCACCAGCATGCAAGCGGGTAAACACCAGTTCTACGACAGGGGCGTTTTCTTCCGGGTGCATACCGAAAGGAATGCCGCGACCGTCGTCTTCAACCGTGACTGAGCCATCGCTGTGCAATATGACTTTGATGCGCTTACCATGCCCTGCCAAGGCCTCGTCAGCTGCATTGTCCAAGACCTCTTGCACGATGTGCAGTGGGTTGTCCGTGCGCGTGTACATGCCTGGTCGTTGTTTGACGGGCTCTAGACCTTTTAGAACGCGAATAGAGCTCTCGCCATAAGCGATGTCAGCCGTAGGAATATTTTTTGTAGCCATGACGCCGAATTGTATCGACATGTTGACGGGTGGACTGTAAATAAACCCAGTACCATATAAAAACCCAGTCAAATAACCGCGCTGACCTGACAGCCGCTGTCAACAAACCCCGCTACATTACACGCATGAATTCTCCCGCTAAATCTCTGTCGATGGTGCAAGTAATCGTGTGCGGCGCGGCCATAGTGACCTTATCCATGGGCGTACGACATGGTTTTGGTCTGTGGCTACAACCCATCACCCAAGCGCAAGCATGGAGCCGCGAGACTTTTTCGCTGGCTTTGGCCATACAAAACCTGTCTTGGGGCGTATTTGGCATTTTTGCGGGCATGGCCGCTGACAAATTTGGCGCTTTCAAAGTGATCGTTGCTGGGGCGCTGCTGTATGCCTTGGGCTTGCTAGGTATGGCCACCAGCAACACGCCGCTTGGCTTTGCTCTCACTGCGGGTGTGACCATTGGCGCAGCCCAAGCGGGCACCACTTATGCCGTTATTTACGGTGTTATTGGCCGCAATGTGTCTGCTGACAAGCGCTCATGGGCCATGGGCGTAGCCGCAGCGGCAGGCTCCTTTGGTCAATTTTTGATGGTGCCAGTAGAAGGTCAATTGATATTTCAACTGGGCTGGCACAACGCCTTGCTGGTCTTGGCGGCTGCAATGCTATTGATGGTGCCGTTGGCGATCGGGTTACGTGAAAACAACCTAGGTGGGCCAAGTGCACCGCCACGAGAGCAAACTATCGTTCAGGCCATGCGCGAAGCCATGCGCTACCGCAGCTTTCAACTGCTGATGGTTGGTTACTTTGTGTGTGGCTTCCAGGTGGTGTTTATCGGCGTGCACATGCCCAGTTATTTGCGCGACGAGGGCTTATCGCCACAAGTGGCCAGCTACGCATTGGCACTGATCGGCTTGTTCAACGTATTTGGCACCTATGCAGCTGGTGCGCTGGGCCAACGCGTGGCCAAACGCAAGATTTTGGCGTTTATTTATCTCGCAAGGACAGTGGTCATAACGGTGTTTTTGGTGTCTCCTTCAACGCCCATGAGCGTCTATGTGTTTTCAGCTGTGATGGGGTTGTTGTGGCTGTCGACAGTGCCGCCTACCAACGCAATCGTGGCAGGTATTTTTGGTGTGCAGCACTTCAGTATGCTGGGTGGTTTTGTTTTTTTTAGCCACCAAATTGGCAGTTTCATGGGCGTCTGGATGGGGGGGGTTCTGTACGACAGAACTGGTAGCTACGACATCGTGTGGTACCTGGCCATTGGCCTAGGTATAGTCGCTGCACTCATTAACCTGCCAGTGCAAGAACAGGCCATACAACGCGGCCCCACTACGGTTGCGGGCTGATTGGCGCATGGTTAAACAGCCGTTCGCTTCACAAACAAACTGATATCCGCTACCCTTTGACGCAATGCACAACAGCCACTACCACACAAACACGAGCGATGCCCAACCTGTACACGGCTTGTACGTCGCGCGGCCCCGGCTGCTGACCATTGTTTTCGCAACAACAGGCGCAGTTGCGCTGTGGTGGGTGTTCAGCATGTACACCAACCCCGACTTTATGGTGGATATAGCCACCCAACTCTGGAGCTGCTTTTAAATGCCCGCACATGCTTGACGCCATTCATGGCCTAGGCCGTCCTTCAGACTGGGTGCAGCGCTGGCTGCACCTCATACCCCAACAGGCGCAAGTTTTAGATGTTGCCTGTGGTGCTGGACGCCATGCGCGCCTGCTGCAGTCGCTGGGTTGTCAAGTTACAGCCGTTGACAGGGACGCCGCAGCGCTTGCGCACATGAGCAACAGCGACATCACCTGCTTGCAAGCTGACCTTGAGCAAGAAGCTTGGCCATTTAAACCACAACAGTTCGATGCCGTCGTCATGACCAACTACTTGTGGCGCCCCGTGTTCGAGCCCCTCATTGCCAGCTTAAAACCCGGTGGTGTGTTGGTCTTTGAAACATTTTCGGCTGGGCAAGAAACCGTCGGGAAACCAAGTAGACCAGCGTTTTTACTGGCACCCAATGAGGCTGTTGCGCTATGCGGCTCACTGCGCATTGTTGCTTTTGAGGACGGCTTTGAACCCGAAAGCACCCACAACGCGCAACGCTTTGTTCAGCGCATTGTCGGTATCAAAGAGCATATTGACCAGGTGAGCGCCCAGCGATACCCACTCAGACCGCTCTAAACACACGCGTACAAATTGAAAATGCGCCGCCCACACTGAGTAGAATGATGAACAAGCACTCAACCCGCAACCCATATTGACAACACCATGAGCATGATCACTGGCAGCATCGTCGCACTCATTACCCCTATGCTGGACAACGGCGACGTCGACTACGACGGCCTGCGCAGGCTTATTGACTGGCATATCGACCATGGCACAGATTGCATTGGTGTGGTCGGTACAACCGGGGAATCACCTACAGTCAGTGTTCAAGAGCATTGCGACATCATTCGGGTATCCGTTGAGCAAGCTCGGGGACGCGTTCCCATCATGGCGGGTTGTGGCGCCAATTCGACTTCCGAAGCCATAGAGCTGGCGCGCTTCGCCAAAGACGTTGGCGCCGACTGCCAACTGCAGGTGGTGCCCTATTACAACAAGCCGACGCAAGAAGGCATGTTCCAGCACTTCAAGGCCATTGCAGAGGCGGTTGACCTGCCCATGGTGTTGTACAACGTGCCCGGGCGATCGGTGGCGGATATGCAAACTGAAACCGTCGTACGACTGGCGGCCTTACCTGGCATTGTTGGCATCAAGGAAGCAACTGGCGACATCAATAGGGCTTTATGGCTCATCAAGTTGCTACCTAAAGACTTTGCCATTTATTCTGGCGATGACCCCACAGCAGTTGCCCTCATGCTGCTGGGTGGTCACGGCAATATTTCTGTAACTGCCAATGTAGCGCCACAAGCCATGCGCGACTTGTGTGCCGCGGCATTACGCGGTGATGCAAAACAAGCCGCAGCCATGCAGCTCGCCCTGATGCCCTTGCACAAGGCCATGTTTATTGAGGCCAACCCCATCACTGTGAAATGGGCCAGCGCAAAACTGGGTTTGTCAGGCTCGGCCATTCGTTTACCCATGACACAGCTCAGCGCACACGCACATGCAGAAGTAGAAGCGGCCCTGCGAGAATGTGGCTTGCTACAGTAACAACCCGGGTTAAGAAACATGACAGTCAGGCGCGAGATTTGTGCATGCCAACTTTCGACCCAGTCAACCCCCTCACCCATTTTTGAGTGGTGACCAACACCACACTGGAAACACATTGCTTATGTCTACAACATGTTTTGCCCACTCTTTTCAACGCAGCACCATTGCAATCAGTGTGGGCTTAGCAATACTGGCGCTGTCAGGTTGCTCGGTATTACAAGACGACAAGATCGACTACAAGACCGCTAGAAAAGGCAGCTCACTTGAAGTCCCACCAGATTTAACCCAGCTACAAAATGACTCGCGCTACCAAGCACCTGGTGCAACCGTGCGTGCCAGTGAGTTTCAAAACATCGCCAATACGCCCGCCGCCCCGGCCGCAGCCAGCAACTTGGGGGATGTGCGCATCGAGCGCCAAGGCAACCAACGGTGGCTGGTTGTAGGCCGTGCACCAGAAGCCTTGTGGGACCCTGTTCGTGACTTCTGGCAAGACAGTGGTTTTTTGTTAGACACCGACAACAAGGCCCTTGGCATCATGGAGACCGATTGGGCAGAGAACCGGGCCAAACTGCCACAAGACTTTATAAGAGACAGCTTGGGTAAGTTGTTTGACACTTTGTACTCGACTGGCGAGCTAGACAAATTTCGCACACGTATGGAGCGCGCTGGCGCAGGCGAGACTGAAATCCACATCACACACCGCGGTATGGTTGAGACTTACACCAATGCCAAAGAAAACGAAACAAGGTGGCAACCACGCACCAGCGATGCAGAACTCGAAAACGAATTTTTACGCCGCTTAATGCTGAGACTGGGCGCTTCAGACGCGCAAGCTGCACAAGCTACCGCCCAAGCAGCTCCTTTGCCCAAAGCCACAATCAAAACAAGCAGCGCAGGCGTAGAACTGTCGATGCTTGAGCCATTTGATCGCGGCTGGCGCCGTGTTGGCCTCGCCCTTGACCGCACTGGATTCACCGTTGAAGACCGTGACCGCAGCACCGGCATTTACTTTGTTCGGTATGCCCAAGCGGTTCAACTCAAGAAAGACGACAAGGGATTTTTCTCGAACTGGTTTGGATCAAACAAAACCGAAACCAAGGCAGAGCAATACCGCATTGTTGTGACGGGCGATACAACAACCAGCAGAGTTAAAGTCCAAAATGCGCAAGGTGCAGCTGCCAACGACGCAACAGCACAAGTCATTCTTAAAGTACTGGCAAGCGACTTGAAGTAATGTTTGCCACCCAGTCGATACACGGCTGGCAGAACAACGCAAAAGGCCTCTGACTATTGACTAGTCAGAGGCCTTTTTTATAAGCTGGATCGGTGACTAATCACCGTAAGCTGACAAGCATTACTGCTTAGCAGCTTCTGTAACCGCTTCTTTAACCACTTCAACAGCAGCTGGTACAACTGCAGTTTCGGTTGCTGCAGCGGCAGGCGCTTCGACCACAGCAGGTGCTTCAACAACAACAGGTGCCTCAACAACAGGCGCTTCAACAGGCATTGCTGCCTCTTCTTTTTGACCACAAGCGGTCAAGGCGAAAACAGCGATCAGGGCTGACAACAATACGAATTTTTTCATGATTAAATCTACATTAGAGAGAGTTTTGCACACACAGACGGTTGCCAAAAAGATCACGTTTTAATATGAATACTTTTTATTGCAAAATGAACTTCCATTAACTAACAGTTAGCATGGAGAGATGCATCGATCGTAATCATATGCCAAGCATTTCATAATGGATTACCCTAGAAAAATATTTCATACAAGCAGCACATAGCGTTGCTAAATAACAACTATAAAACCCAAGAACACCGAAAAAACAATTGCTTATACGGCTTTTGTATATAACCAGCCAGCTTCATACCATTCGGACACTAAGCCGCGAGCGTCATCACCCAAGGCTTGAATATCAGCGGTTGTTAGTGATTTGCTATTTGTTAACTTTTTAATTAACTTTTTATCTAGGCCAGACGCCTTGAAACTGTCACCATTGATAAACACATGGTGGTTGTCGTACAGCATGCGCGATTTAGGTGACAGGTGCAGGGCACTGACACCGTCCCATGCGGTGTCAGCTGCCTCAAAGTAGACATTTGGCTTGGGCTCTGTCATCACCTCGCCCAAGGCACAGGCCAACGCTTTAGGTTCCTTCAGCAAGCGCGCCACAGCGTCTTGTGCAAAGGCCAGCAATGCTGGGGGCATTTCACCAGGCTCAGAGGTCGGCTGCGCACCTTCGTCTGTGTAAAGTCGCTGGTCCTCATACATCTCGCTCATACGCAACAGCACCTCACCAGCCAGCCCTGCCCGCGCTGGCGCTTTAAAACCCACAGACAGGGTCATACAGTTGGCGCCAACTGCCACACCGTCATGGGCCCAATTGGGGGGCAAATACAGCATATCGCCAGGCTCAAGCAACACCGTTTGCTCTGGCTTGAAATCGGCCAATATCTTCACCGGCATGTTGGGCTTGAGTGATAAATCAGACTGGCGGCCAATTTGCCAGCGCCTAGACCCGTGCAGCTGCAGTAAAAATACGTCATAACTGTCAAAGTGTGGCCCAACACCGCCGCCATCAGAAGCCCAAGAAACCATGACATCATCAAGGCGCGCATCAGGCAGAAAACGAAACTGCTGCATTAAAGCGTATGCCCGGCTGTTGAGGGCCTCAACGCCTTGAACCAGCATGGTCCAGTTGGATCTGGCAATTGGAGGCAGTGAGCGCCGTTTGAACGGGCCTGAGCGCATAACCCATTGTTCACCTTGCCCCACAATCACTCTTGACTCTACATCTGGCTGTTCGGCCAACGCAAACAAATCTTGGCGAGACATGATGGCTTGCGCATCTGCGATCGCTCCCCTTATAACGGCTGGCTTACGTTGCCAGTGTTTGGCCATAAATTCATCGGGCGACATAGCGCCAAGAACGTGCTGGGTGCATGACCCAGATTGGGGGCTTGAGAAGTCTTGATGGTTCATGGGACAATTGTGTGATGAAAATTACAGAACAATGTGTCGTAGCCTTAAGCTGGACATTAAAAGATACGCTGGGTGAGGTCTTAGACCACACAGACGAGGCCACAGAGTTTTTGGTTGGTGGTGATGACCTGTTGGGCAAAATCGAAGAGGCTTTGGTTGGTCAATCCGTTGGCGCACATGTGCAACTGCAGATTGAACCAACTGATGCATTTGGCGATTACAACGAACAACTGGTGTTTTTAGAAGCGCGAACCCTTTTTCCTGACCCGCTAGAAGTAGGCATGGTGTTTGAGGGCTTGCCTGAAGGTTGCAACGACAGCGCACCAACAGACAAACTGTTTTTTGTTTCAGACATTTACCCCGAGCACGTGGTCTTGGATGCCAACCACCCGCTGGCTGGTATCGCCATTCGCATCACGCTAAGCGTACAACACATACGTGAGGCAACCATTGATGAAATAGGTGCAGGAACGCTGGGTCGCGGCTTTTTTAAAATTGAACAACCACAGATTCACTCAGCATCGCTAAAGCAACTGGAGCAAGCATCTGAAGATGGCCATGTGCATGATGAACATTGCGGTCACAACCACAACCCCAGTGACAGGCTGCACTAAACAAACCGCAACCACAATGAAACAAGTAGCCTAGACTGCTTGTTCATTGACGATACGACGGTCAAAAACGACAGCTCTGAACGTCTTAAAGACCTACAGGTGTGAAAAACTCGCTGCAGTCACCACGGCAGGGTTGCAGCCCACAGACACGACAACACACTTTATTGCCTGCCTGTCGAACCGTAACCGGCTTCACCGCGGTCGCTCACCTCAGCAAACTCTGGGACTTCACGAAACTGGGCTTGCACAACCGGCACGATAACCAGTTGTGCCAAGCGCTCCATAGGCTCTAAGGTAAAGGCTTTGTCTGAGCGATTCCAGGCACTCACCATGAGCTGACCTTGGTAGTCGCTGTCAATCAAACCCACCAAATTACCCAGCACAATACCGTGCTTGTGGCCCATACCAGAGCGGGGCAAAATCATGGCTGCGAATGCCGGGTCACGCAAGTAAATGGCCATGCCCGTGGGTACCAACTGCCAAGCGTTTGCTTGCAAAGTGAGTGGCTCATCCAAGCAAGCGCGCAAATCCAAACCTGCGCTCCCTGGTGTTGCATAGGTCGGCATGTGCATGCGCAAACGCGGATCAATAATTTTTATATCAAGGAACATACAACCTACCAATTGTCATTGCTGCTGCCATTGCTGTTGTAGTCAATCGTCTCGATATTGAGCATGTCTTCAACTTTGTCTTTGCTGATACGCTCAACTTTTTCAATATTGCCAGATACCAAACCAGGATTGAACAAGATGATACCCACCATGATGATCTGCAACACAATAAACGCTATTGAGCCTTTGTAAATCTGCGCGGTTGTGACAGCGGGAATACGCTCTTTGGTTATGACGTCGTCGTAGTCGTGTCTGGCAGCCACGCTGCGCAAATAAAACAAGGCGAAACCAAACGGCGGGGTCAAGAACGAGGTTTGCATGTTCATGGCAATCAATATGCCAAACCAAATCAAATCTACCCCCATTTTCTCGGCCACCGGCACCAGCATTGGGACAATGATGAACGCAATTTCAAAGAAGTCTATGAACATGCCCAGCAGGAATACCAAAAAGTTCACAAATATCAGGAAACCCATCTGACCACCAGGCAGCTTGTCAAACAAGTGCTCTACCCAAATGTGACCATCGGCTGCGTTGAAAGTGAAACTAAAGACGGTTGAGCCAATCAAGATGAACATCACGAAGATGGACAAGCGGGTGGTGCTTTCCAGCGCACCTTTAAGTACGCTTAGACCTAATCGCCCGCGTAGAGTGGCCATCAAAAAGGCACCCAAAGCACCCATCGCGCCACCTTCTGTAGGCGTTGCAACGCCCAAGAAGATGGTGCCCAACACCAAAAAGATCAAAATCAATGGCGGAATCAGCACAAAAGTGACTTGCTCTGTCAGCCTGGAAATGAGTCCAAGCCCAGCCACTCGGTTGACCATGGCCAAACCCAAGGCCAAGAAACTGGCGACCGTGACGGACATGATGAAGCGCTCGTCACCAGGTGCTGGTGTAATCCGGTTCAGAAAGCCATTCATGACGCCTTCATGAATTTGTGACCAGCCGTAACCCACAGCCGCACAGAGCACAAACAACGCGAGCAACGAGCGGTGACCACTCGAGCCACTCTTTTCCGTGTAAATTCTGGCCTCCATCGGCAATGCAGGCATCCAGTCAGGCTTCACGATGGCAACGCCTGCTATGAACAGCAGATACAGGCTCACCAGCATCAACCCAGGAATCAAAGCGCCTTGGTACATGTCGCCGACTGACCTGCCCAGCTGATCGGCCAACACGATCAACACCAAAGAAGGCGGCAGGGCCTGAGCCAAGGTGCCGGATGCAGTAATGGTACCCGTGGCAATGGTGCGGTTGTAGCCGTAGCGCAGCATGATTGGGAGCGATATCAAACCCATAGAAATCACTGCCGCAGCCACCACACCCGTGGTGGCCGCTAACAGCGCACCCACCAATATCACCGCTACAGCCAGACCGCCGCGCACTGGACCAAATACCTGCGCGACAGTTTCGAGCAAATCTTCAGCCATGCGGCTGCGTTCCAAAATAATACCCATCAAGGTAAAAAATGGAATCGCCAGCAACGTCTCGTTGGACATGATGCCCAGAACACGTAGCGGCAACGCTTGGAACAGCACATCGGGAAATAAACCAAGCTCCATGCCCAGAAAGCCAAAGGCCAATCCAGTTGCAGCCAGCGAAAACGCGACAGGGAAACCAAATACCAAAAAGAACAACAAACCGGCAAACAACACCGGTACAAAATTTACTTGTAGAAAATCAATCATGATGCTTGCTCGCGCTTGATGGCAGCAGGCGCTGCGTCTGCATCCTCTGGGTTGGTGTGTGCCAATGGATCTGGACCGCCTGCTAGTAAGAAACTCAAACGCTTGATCAACTCTGACATGCCTTGCAAGCCTAACAGCGCAAAACCAGCGGGAATAAAGGCATAGACAGGCCAGCGAATAAGGCCACCAGGGTTAAATGATGTTTCGCCCGAAGTGAAAGCTTGTATGGTGATGGGCATGCTTAAAAATATCATCAAATAGCACAGCGGCAGTAGGAATATGAGAATGCCGCCCACGTCGACCCAATTGCGTGTACGGGCTGAAAATTTATGCGACAAAAAGTCAATGCGTACATGAACATTTTTCAAAAATGCATAACCTGCACCCAGCATAAAAACGGCAGCGAACAAATACCACTGAATCTCCAGCATGGCGTTTGAGCCAATGCCAAAGGTATAGCGAACCAAGGCATTGCCAGCGCTGATCATGGTGGATGCCAGTATCAGCCAAATTGCAATTTGCCCAACCAAGGTCGTCAGGGCGTCAATTGCACGGCTGATCACAAGTAAATTTTTCATATAACGGTCACTCAATGTGTCATTGGCTGTAGCGCACAACACGCGCTGTAAACAAGCTGCCATGATACAGAGGCAGGGCAGCTTAACAAACCGTGCGGTTCAAAAAAATGACAATAAATTTCATGTGTGTTGCATCAGCAAAAAGCCCCGCAAAGCGGGGCTTTTTGCGACTACCAAACAGCGAGCTTACAGTTTAGCTTGTTGCATGTAACGGTCAAACGTTCCCTCTGTCAAACGGTGCCACTGATTTTGGTCTTTACGGAACTTTTCGTAATCGGCGTAAATCTTCTTCCAGTCAGCGTTGGTATCGCTCAACTCGGCGTAAGAGGTTTGCGCGGCCTTGAACGCTGCGTCCATGACATCCTTTGGCATTTGACGCAGCTTGGTACCTGTGGCCAACAGCTCCTTCAGTGCCTTGGGGTTGCGCACGTCGTACTTAGCTTGCATGTCAACGTGGGCTTGCGTAGCAGCCATGCGAACAATGTTTTTGTACTCGGTAGACAGCTTGTTGAACGCTTCCTTGTTAACAAGAACGTCCAATTCTGGACCACCTTCCCACCAGCCTGGGTAGTAGTAGTAAGGCGCAACTTTGTTAAAGCCCAACTTTTGGTCGTCGTAAGGACCAACCCACTCGACAGCATCAATGGTGCCTTTTTCCAAAGCCTGGTAAATCTCGCCGCCTGGAATACTTTGTGGCACACCACCGATTTTTCCAACGATTGTGCCGCCAAAGCCGCCAATACGCATCTTCAAGCCCTGCATGTCAGCCAACGACTTGATTTCTTTGCGGTACCAGCCACCCATTTGGGCGCCCGTGTTGCCCGCAGGGAAGTTGACCATGTTGTATTGGTCGTAAAACTCACGCATCAACGTGCCGCCGTTGCCTTGAAACATCCACGCTGTGCGTTGGCGGCTGTTCAAGCCAAATGGAATGGCACAGCCCAATGCAAACGCTGGGCTCTTACCGAAGAAGTAGTAAGGCGCAGTATGAGCGACCTCAACAGTGCCTTGTTGCACACCATCAACAACACCAAAGGCCGGCATCAACTCGCCGCCAGCATGGGTTGAAATTTGAAATTTACCGCCAGTCATGTCACTGACGTTTTTGGCAAAATCCTCAGCACCACCATAAATGGTGTCTAGTGCTTTGGGAAAGCTAGAAGCGAGACGCCAGCGGATGGTTGGCTGGGCATGAACTGCCGGTGCAACACCAGCTGCCAAAACGCCGGCGATACCAGCGTTTTTAATTAGTGAACGACGATCCATATCGGTAGACTCCGTTTTTCTATTAAGTGAATGTGCAGTTCGCGCACGGCGAACATCACAGCGAGACCAACAAAGATTAGTCAACTGCCATTGTAGGCAATCGAGAGGCGCTTTTTCGCAGGGGTTTTCCCTTTGAATACCAATGTAAGCGCATTGTTACAACCCAAAATGCACCCTCCAAAAGAGCGTGCACATCACTTGAAATTTTTTAAATGCGCCGTGAAATTAATATGTGGCCGCGCATCACATGACCCCAAAAAACCGCTCGCGGATAGACGCCTCAACGCCTTGCGCGCTCAAGCCAACGCCTGCCAACAAAGCGGCTGGATCGCCATGCTCGATGAATGTGTCAGGCAAACCCAGTTGCAAGACCTCACAACGTCTGCCTGTGCTGTGCAGCCACTCCAGCACTGCCGTCCCCGCACCACCGGCAACAGCGCCTTCTTCTATGGTCACAAAACAATCGTGTGTTTTACACAGCTCGGTCAGCAGCGCCTCGTCCAACGGTTTGACCCACCGCATGTCAACCAACGTCATATCCAGCTGCTGCGCGGCAGGCTTGGCCATGTGCAGCAAGGTGCCAAAAGCCAGCACAGCCACGCGCTTGCCCGCACGTACCACCTCACCCTTGCCAAATGGCAAGGCTTCAAGTGACCTCCCCGCGTCAACACCGGTGCCGCTGCCACGAGGGTAGCGCACAGCCACAGGGCCTTCGCTGGCCAATGCGGTGGACAACAGAGCGCGGCATTGCAACTCGTCGGATGGACATGCAATGGCCATGTTGGGAATACACCGCAAAAATGCAATGTCGTAAGCGCCCGCGTGGGTTGCACCGTCGGCGCCCACAAGGCCGGCGCGGTCTAGCGCAAACACAACCGGCAAGTTTTGCAGTGCCACGTCATGGACCAGTTGGTCGTAGCCGCGCTGCAAGAAAGTTGAGTAAATGGCCACAACAGGCTTGAGGCCCTCGCAGGCCAAGCCTGCGGCAAATGTCACTGCGTGTTGCTCTGCAATTCCCACGTCAAAATAACGACTTGGGAAACGCTTGGCAAATTCCACCATGCCAGAGCCCTCACGCATGGCTGGCGTGATACCCACAACACGGGTATCTGCTGCTGCGGCATCGCAAAGCCAATTACCGAATACGTTAGAAAACGTAGGCTTGGGTGCAACAGATGGGGTCTTTATACCCACCGCAGGATCAAACTTGCCGGGGCCGTGGTAGGCGACTGGGTCGGCCTCAGCCAGCTTGTAGCCTTGACCTTTTTTGGTGACCACGTGCAAAAACTGCGGCCCATCTAGGTGCTTGATATTTTCAAGCGTTGGTATGAGTGAGTCCAAATCATGGCCATCAATGGGACCAATGTAATTAAAGCCAAACCCCTCAAACAACGTGGCAGGGACCACCATGCCTTTGGCTGTTTCTTCTAGGCGTTTGACCAACTCAAACAAAGGTGGCGCGCCTTTCAGCACACGCTTGCCTACGTCTTTAGCGGCCGCGTAGAACTGCCCACTCATCAGCTGGGCCAGGTAGCGGTTCAGCGCACCAACTGGCGGCGAAATTGACATGTCGTTGTCGTTCAAAATGACCAACAACTTGCAGTCTTCAACGCCTGCATTGTTCATTGCCTCGAACGCCATGCCGGCGGTCAACGCGCCATCGCCAATTACGGCAATGCTGTGTCGCGCTGAGCCTTGTAACTTGGATGCCATGGCCATGCCCAAAGCGGCAGAAATAGACGTGGATGAGTGCGCGGTCCCAAACGCATCAAATTCGCTTTCGCTGCGCACGGGGAAGCCGCTAACACCATCGAGTTGGCGCAGCGTCGACATGCGGTCTCGCCTGCCTGTCAGGATTTTGTGCGGGTAGGTCTGATGACCTACGTCCCAGACAATGCGGTCATCGGGTGTGTTGAACACGTAGTGCAACGCAACCGTCAATTCAACAGTGCCTAAATTGGAGCTCAAGTGCCCGCCTGTTTTGGACACAGTGTCCAGAACAAAACCTCTCAACTCACCCGCCAAGTCATTTAGTTTTTGACGCGGTAAGGCGCGCAGGTCTTGCGGTGAATTGACACTCTCTAGCACAGCAAAAGGTGCCATGTGTGGCTGCGTCATGTAAGCACTTTCAATCTGGTTTCCAATACGTAATGAGTTGTTGTCACAGTGGCCTCTTTCAGTATTGTTGATCTGTGGGTCTTAGGTTGCTGGTTGTCTAATTGACAGCGTTGGTTTTAGTGGCTTCTCGCCACTATTTGATCAGCCAGTGCATGCAAGGCCAGGCTGCGATCCAAACCAACCTCATCGAGCGACAACTTGGCGCGTTGCACCAACTCGCTGGCATAGGCTTTTGCAGCATCTAGACCCATAAGCGATACAAATGTTGGCTTGTCAGCCAAGGCATCTTTGCCAGCTGTTTTTCCCAGGCTGGCGGTATTGCCTGTGACATCCAGTATGTCATCGACCACTTGAAAAGCCAGTCCCACGGCATGGCCATACACACTCAGCGCAGCAGCTTCTTCTTGCGTAGCGTTGCCGCATACACCGCCCATGGCCACCGCAGCATGTATCAATGCACCCGTTTTTAAAGCGTGCATGTGCTCCAGCTGCGCTTGCGTCAATGGCAGACCCACGCTGGCCAAGTCTATCGCCTGCCCACCGGCCATCCCTAGCGCTCCTGCAGCTTTGCTGAGCAACTGACAGCATCGCAACTGTGTGGCGTTAGGAGGGGCGTGCTCAACATCGCTGTCGCCGTAGTGCGTCAGCATCACAAAAGCTTGAGCTTGTAGCGCATCGCCCGCAAGCAATGCTTGGGCTTGACCAAACTGCACATGCACGGTGGGCTTGCCGCGGCGCAACGCATCGTCGTCCATGCATGGCATATCGTCATGCACCAGCGAGTAGGCGTGGATCATTTCTACAGCGCAAGCCGCGTGCATTGTGGCATCACGTGTTGTGGGGTCGGCCTGCTCTACAGCTTGGCGTGTCACGGCCTCACAAGCGGCAAAGGCCAGCAAAGGACGCATGCGCTTGCCGCCACCGGTTAATGCATAGTGCATGGCTGCCAGCAGCGGCTGGGGTGCGTCAATTGGCAAACTTTGCACCAAAGCCAATTCAACCTCATCACGGCGGGCTTGCTGCCAAGCGCCTGCGTCAAACAGCGCTGCGTTCATGCATCGCGCTCCCATGCTTTCGCTTGGTCGCCTTCGACCACCCGCACCTGAGCCTCCACAGCATCTAACTGGGCACGACAATATTGCAGCAATTCGGCCCCGCGTTTGTATTGCCCAAGCAACTGATCCAACGGTAATTGACCTGCTTCTAACAGTTGTACCAGCGTTTCAAGCTCGTTCAGAGCGGTTTCATAATTGGTCGGCTGCCCCAACAAGGTGGTTTGATCAGATTCTTGCGTGTCAATGGCTTTAGTGGGGCTTGCTTTAGTCATATGTACTTTCAATTGGTAGCTATTTTAGGTGCTTGCAACAAGGGTGCCTGCACAAACACCAAGAATGTAAAGGCTTTCAAGATGTAGACCTTGGTAATCAGCGTTAACATAGAAGGTTACATTCAATCCATATCAGGAGTTTGCCGCACCAACGGATACAGATCTGTAGGCAAAATCATTTTTGTGCAGCCACGCACGCCAACCTGCCCCTTCATAGGGGGAGTCTATAGGTCAGGATCACCATGTCTGATTTAAGTCTTCAACTTCAGCAGGCCAAGAGTCAACTCTCGGTTTCCAGTTATTTTGATGATGCGCTGTTCAAGCGCGAGATGGAAACCATCTTTCAAAGCGGGCCTCGCTACGTAGGTCACCGCCTGTCTGTTCCCGAGCGCGGTGATTATTCCAGCTTGAAGCATGAAGCTGACGGACGCGCCTTGGTGCACGGCGCAAACGGTATCGAATTGCTCTCCAACGTGTGTCGCCATCGCCAATCGGTGATGCTAAAGGGCACTGGCAACCTGTCTCACACTCAAACCGGCAGCTCAGGCGGCAACATTGTGTGCCCCTTGCACCGATGGACATACAGCGAGCAAGGCCAGTTGTTGGGTGCGCCGCATTTCAGCCAAGATCCCTGCCTGAACCTCAAGCGCTACAAACTGCGTGAGTGGAATGGCTTGCTGTTTGAGGACAATGGCAGGGACATAGCCGCAGACTTGGCGAACTTAGGTCCTGCTGCTGCCTTGAACTTCGACGGCTACGTGTTGGACCACGTCGAGATGCACGAGTGCAACTACAACTGGAAAACTTTTATAGAGGTTTACTTGGAGGACTACCACGTCGAACCTTTCCACCCTGGACTGGGTAATTTTGTGAGCTGCGACGAATTAAGTTGGGAGTTTCAAAAAGAATACTCGGTGCAAACCGTTGGCGTCACCGACTTGCGCCACAGCGGCAGCACCGCTTACCAACGCTGGCACGACGTGTTGCTGCGATACCGTAACGGTGAACTGCCGGCCTATGGTGCCATTTGGCTGACCTATTACCCTCACATCATGATTGAGTGGTACCCGCATGTGCTAACCATCTCGACGCTTCACCCTACAGGGCCACAGCGCACCATGAATGTCGTGGCATTTTTCTACCCAGAAGAAATTGCCGCGTTTGAGCGGGATTTTGTTGAGGCACAGCGCGTAGCCTACAAGGAGACAGCGGCTGAAGACGACGAGATTGCGCTGCGCATGGACCAAGGCCGACACGCTTTAATGACCAGAGGTGACAACGAAGTAGGCCCCTATCAAAGTCCTATGGAAGACGGCATGCAGCACTTTCACGAGTGGTACAACGGAAAAATGGCCACCCATAAGGACACAGCAGTACCTGTTCGGTCGCCGTAATCACCCAGTACACCCACTTGGTTGTAAGCTCTCTTGCCTGCTGTGTAAAACTGACGCAGCTGTTTCTGAACGTCCCATCCCCACTTTAAAGTCACCATGCAAGCCCTTTGGATGCTTCTAGCCGCCACCCTTTTCGCAACCATGGGGGTGTGCGTCAAATTGGCATCCGATTTTTACAGCAACTTTGAGATCGTCATGTACCGCGGCATTTTAGGTATGTTGGGGCTGATGTGGTGGTGCCGAATGCGCGGTTTGGGCATGGATTTTTTCAAAACCCGTTTCCCGATGATGCATGTGTGGCGCTCTACCGTGGGTGTGATCGCCTTGATATGCTGGTTTTACGCGATTGCGCACATACCGCTGGCCACCGCCATGACCATGAACTACATGAGCAGCGTTTGGATTGCCACGTTTTTGGTCGGTGGCGCACTCATCACGCAACGTCCAGATGAACCACTCAAACGCCAAGGTCCTTTGGTTGTCACTATATTGCTGGGGTTCGCTGGCGTTGCACTGTTGCTTAAACCAACACTCAACGACGACCAAGGCTTCGCCGCGTTGGTCGGCTTGATATCTGGTGTCGTAGCCGCTTTGGCTTATTTGCAAGTTTCAGCCTTGGCGAAAATAGGAGAGCCAGAAACACGCGTGGTGTTTTATTTCTCAATGGGCGCAGCCCTGGCCGGCGGCGCAGGCACGGCGGTGACAGGCGTGAGCGACTTCAATTGGCTGGGTACCATGTGGTTGCTGCCAGTGGGTATATTGGCATTGTTAGGTCAAATTTGCATGACGAGGGCCTACGCCAGCGGGGCCACTTTACTGGTCGCCAATCTGCAATACACTGGCATTGTGGTCGCCAGTTTATACGGTGTGTGGCTATTTGATGACTACCTCCCCCCGAGCAGCTGGGGCGGCATGGCGTTGATAGTCGTCAGTGGCATTGCCGCCGCCGCGCTGCGTGCACGCAGCTTACCCCCCACACCCCCCAAAGTACAGGAGAGTTGATTGATGAACAAGCCATTCACGCTGACAGTTAGTGCCGCCGAACTGCTGGCCCTAACCCGCACCCCACACCCACTGTGCATATTAGACGGCAGCTTTGACTTGGGCACGCCAGACGCGGCCAGGCAAGCCTTCAAAGAAACACACATTGCAGGCGCACAGTTTGCCGACTTAGACACCCATCTGAGCGCTCACGGCGAAGTGGCTGCAATCAACGCTGGTCGCCACCCGCTGCCCACACGAGAATGGTTTGCCCAACAACTGGGCAACTGGGGTATTGCGCCAAACACGCAAGTGGTTGTGTACGACCGCAACGGCAACAACTTTTGCGGTCGCGCGTGGTGGATGCTGAAGTGGTGCGGTCACCACAACGTCGCTATTCTTGACGGCGGCCTCGGCGCATGGCAAGCCATAGGTGGCCCAACAGACAACACGGACGACGCTGTTGTACCAATGACGGCAACCGCAGCCACCGCACCAGTGATCCCTTTGGCACCCTACCCGCTCGCCGCACCTCTGGTCAAACTGGTTGATACCAAAACTGTGCTGCACAACTTGCAAGAACGCCCGCAGACACAGTGCATTGTTGACGCACGCGGCGCGCCCCGCTTTACAGGAACGACTGAACCACTAGACCCTGTTGCAGGCCACATACCTGGCGCAATGAACCACCCTTTCAGCACCAACTTTGACGCCAACGGCTTGTTTAAAACTACCAGCGAACTACAAGCTCTCTGGGCACAAACGCTACAAGATCGAGAAGCCACCAGCGTGGTGATGCACTGCGGCAGTGGCGTCAGTGCGGTGCCCAACATGGTTGCAATGGTGTTGGCTGGTTTCCCCATGCCAGCACTGTACGCGGGCAGCTGGAGCGAGTGGTGCCGCACGCCAGGCACGCCAAGGTGGACGCCACACACCAACTGACTGGCCGATAATTTACTCGCCACCGCTGCTGATTGAAACAGCGTAATAAATGTGGCGGCACCAGCTGGTCATGCAACAGGTCAGCGCATGCTGACCGTGCCGCCAACGGTCACATTCACCCACTGCCAACCTGGTTGAACGTCCAGCGACACGTTGTCAGCGCCATGCCTGGCGTCCAACGACATGGCGGCTATACGCCCCATGCTGCGTGCTTGGGGGGCTGCTGTGGCACTGCCAGAGACACTGACCTGCTCAACCTCAAAACTTGCATAACCAAACGCCTTGGTGGCGGCTTGGGCCTTGGCCTTGAACGCGGCAATGGCTTCCAGCATCAATTCAGACTCCGTTTTATGTGTCACAGCTGGGCTTAGGCTAAAGCCGCTGGAGACCAACACAAACGGTGCGATGTTAGCGGCTACTTGTTGGATACTGGCCATATCCAAACCCTCAAGCACCAGATCGGCATGGCCAGTCCAACGGTCGATACGGCCTTGTTTGTCGTATTTGGGATACACGCCAGAGCCACCTGTGCGCACACGCATGGCCAAGGCCCCCTTTGCTGCTTGAGCGTTGGCCATCGCTTGGTTGGCCTTTTTCAGCGCTGCGCCCACTTCGGTATTGATATTGCGCTGCAGCACATCGGCTTGTGAGCCTGTTGTGCGAAAGCTCAAGCGCATCTGCAGCCAATCTTCTGAGACTTCAACCTGCGCTTGGGCTTGCAGTTGAACTTCACGCGAAGGGGGTTCAACGGACTGCGCTTGCGCCCAACTGGCTGTGCCCAACGCCAGCGCCAACAACACACCAGTTGGCAATTTCCAATACTGTCTGCTCTGACTGACTTGGCATACTTGTATCAACCGCTTGCGCAGTGAGCATACGTTTTTCAGTGTTGCTGTTGTAGTGTGTGAAGTGGTTTTTATGACCTTATTGCTTGTTATCACAGGTGACCTCCCAGTCGTTATTAAATCTCTATAGGCGCACTATGGCTTGAAGAGCAACACCACAGCTTGCGCCTCAATGCTTTTACCTTCGCCCACAGGGCCCATTTTTTCAGCTGTTTTGGCTTTTACATTGACGCGCTGCTCATTGATTTGTAGCACATGTGCAATGTGTTGCGCCATGGCCGCTTTAAAAGGGGCGAGCTTGGGGGCTTGCGCCACAACTGTGCAATCAACGTTACCAACCAACCAACCTGCTTCATGCACTTTTTGCAACGCCAACATGGTCAACACTGTTGAATCAGCGTCTTTGTTAGCGGCATCGGTGTCTGGGAACAAACCGCCAATATCGCCCAAAGCGGCAGCGCCCAACATCGCATCAATGATGGCGTGTAGCAGGGCATCCGCATCCGAGTGGCCTTGCAGTCCCAAGTGATAAGGCACGGTAACGCCGCCCAGCACAAGCGGTCTGTCAGCCACCAAAGCATGGGTGTCCCAGCCTTGGCCAATAGAAAATGGGGGTGGGAAGTTGGTCATAGTGATAGCGAGTAGTTCATGAGAGCTTAAGTGGTGCGTCCGCGCAGCATCACACCGGCGAGTGCAAAGTCGTGGGGAAAAGTGACTTTAAAGTTGTCAACTCCGCTGGCAACCAACAGCGGCGACTGGCCCAAGCGCTCCATCGCGCTGGCCTCATCCGTGATGAGCGGCCAAGCTTGCTCGTCAGATTGCGCGTCGCGCAATGCACTTAACAGCGCAGATAGATTAAACAGCTGCGGGGTCTGCGCCAACCACTTGCCAGCACGCGCCACCGTATCAGCTACCGCGGCCACACCACCATCCAACTTCTCTTGGCGAGCAACCTTGATGGTGTCTGGCACAGGTTGGGCCAGCAAGCCACCACGCTTGTGCTTCACACACGCACGGATGAGGGTGTGAACGGTTTGGGCTTGAATGAGACAACGCGCCGCGTCGTGAACCAGCACCCAGTCGCTGCTCTTGGCATCGCCGTTGTCATACAAGAACTGCAGGCCGTTCAGCACAGACTCAGCGCGACTGGCACCGCCTACAGGCGCGGTACGCCACCCAATGGCCACTGGTGCAACCAGCTTGGCCCACAGTTCATCGTTGGGCGCCACAACCGCCACACGCAAACCTTGATGCCATGCGCCGTCGCTGGCTGCCCCAGGGTCCACCTGCGACAAGGCCTGCAACGTATGGGTTACCAGTGGTAGGCCCTCCAACAGCGCGTATTGCTTGGGCCTGCTGGCACCAGGAAGCAAGGCTCGCTGCCCCATACCGGCACATGGCACCAGCACATGGCAGCGAGGAATTTGTGTAGGGTGTTGTTGCTGATTCATGGGTTATTCAAATGGACCAGACGCCATTGTAGGCAACACGATAAAATGAACATTTAGCCCCGACGCAATGCGAATCGGGGTTTTGTCGTTTGTGCTCTGGCTAGGTTTAACACTATTTTTATGCAACTACCAAAACTCACCACTGGCAAACGCTTTACATTACCGCAGCCAAAGGCCTCTAGCGATTCACTGTGGCTAAGTCAGTTGGCATTGCAGGAAAAAACGGCCGGTCGGCCTTTGTTGGTTGTGACAGCAGATGCGGCAACTGCAACTCGCTTGCTTGATGAGATGGCATTTTTTGCGCCAGGTGTGCGCGGCGCTTTGTTTCCCGACTGGGAAACCCTTCCCTACGACCATTTCTCCCCCCATCAAGATCTTATCAGCGAACGCTTGGCCACGCTGTGGCGCATCAAGCAGCACGATGCACAGGCAGGGGCAGACGTCGTGCTGGTGCCTGCCACCACCGCGCTGTACCGCGTGGCACCGCCCTCTTTTTTGGGCGCTTACACATTTGAATTCAAGGTCAAACAAAAACTAGACGAAGGCAAACTGCGCTCACAACTCACGACAGCAGGCTATAGCCACGTGTCACAAGTTGTCAGCCCGGGCGAGTACGCGGTTCGCGGCGGCCTCATTGACTTGTTTCCTATGGGCTCTCTGGTGCCCTACCGCGTGGACTTGTTTGACGATGAAATTGACAGCATCCGCACGTTTGACCCAGACAGCCAACGCAGTCTCTACCCTGTGCCAGAGGTTCGCCTGCTGCCGGGTCGAGAGTTTCCAATGGACGATGCGTCGCGCACACGATTCAGAAGCCGCTGGCGCGAGGTCGTAGAGGGCGACCCCACCAAAAGCCGAGTTTACAAAGACATGGGCAATGGGGTGGCCACGGCTGGCATCGAGTACTACCTACCGCTGTTTTTTGAAGAAACTGCAACTGTCTTTGACTACTTAGGAGACGATGCCACGGTGGCTTTGGTGGGCGATTTAGAAAGTACTTTTGCCCAATTTTGGCGCGATACACAAGACCGCTACAGCTTACTGGCTGGTGACCCAGAACGACCAGCCCTACCGCCAGCGAGCCTATTCTTAAGCGCTGAAGAGTTTTTTACGCGCGCCAACAAACACCCGCAGATTGCATTCAAGGCGTTCAGCGTTGACCCAGATCAACCCAACGACAGTCCTGCCAACACGCCCTTTCCCGCCTTTGCAAATCTGTCCGACTTAACGGTAGAGAGAGGGGCCACTGAACCGCTCATCAAGCTCAAAAAGCTCATCACAAATGGCGGCTGGCGCGTCTTACTGTGTGCCGAAAGCGAAGGTCGGCGCGAAAGCTTGCAAGACTTTGTTCGCGCCAGCGGCATCACACCGCCTAGCTTTGAGAGCTTGCAAGCCTTTCTTGACAGCACAGAGCCTTTGGGCATGGTGGTCTCCAACCTAAGCGTGGGCTTTGTATGGGTTGAAGGCAGCGTGGCTTTGATAACCGAAACCGAGCTGTTCGCCACCGCCCCAGCCACCCGCCGGCGCCGGCGCCAAGAGAAAGCCAGCGACGTTGAAGCCCTCATAAAGGATTTAAGCGAGCTGAAAGTAGGTGACCCGGTTGTGCACAGTGCACACGGCATTGGTCGCTACCACGGCCTCATCAACATGGACTTAGGCCAAGGTTTAGACGACGACGGCAACCCGCTGTTGCAAGAGTTTTTGAACTTGGAGTATGCAGACAAAGCAACGCTGTATGTACCCGTCAGCCAATTGCATTTAATCAGCCGCTACACAGGTGTCAGCGCGGACGAAGCCAAACTACACCGCTTGGGTAGCGGCCAGTGGGAAAAAGCCAAACGCAAAGCGGCCGAGCAAGTGCGTGACGCAGCAGCCGAATTGCTCAACATCTACGCACGACGACAAGCGCGTGTTGGCCACGCCTTTAGGTATAGCCCAAGCGATTACGAGCGCTTTGCCAACGATTTTGGGTTTGAAGAAACACCAGATCAGCGCGGGGCAATTCATGCTGTTATTCAAGACATGATTTCACCTCGCCCTATGGACCGCTTAATTTGTGGCGATGTAGGCTTTGGTAAAACCGAAGTGGCCCTGCGTGCCGCGTTTGTGGCGGTAACAGGCGGGCGACAAGTGGCTTTTTTGGCGCCCACAACGCTGTTGGCCGAGCAGCACTACCAAACCTTGATCGACCGGTTTGCCCAATGGCCCATCAAAATTGCTGAAATGAGCCGTTTTCGCTCTGCCAAGGAAATAGCTACCGCGGTCAAAGGCCTAGCTGATGGCACGGTGGATATTGTGGTGGGAACGCACAAGCTGTTCAGCGCGTCAGTGAAGTTCAAAGATTTGGGCCTGCTCATCATTGACGAAGAACACCGGTTTGGCGTGCGCCACAAAGAGACCATGAAGTCCATGCGTGCTGAGGTAGATGTGCTCACGCTCACGGCCACGCCCATACCGCGTACCTTGGGCATGGCACTTGAGGGGTTGCGCGACTTATCCGTTATTGCAACGGCACCGCAGCGCCGCTTGGCAATCAAAACGTTTGTACGCAACGAAGGCCAAGGCGTGATTCGTGAAGCTGTTATGCGCGAACTCAAACGCGGCGGGCAAGTGTATTTTTTACACAATGAAGTTGACACCATTCAAAACCGCAAACAGCAACTCGAGGCTTACTTGCCTGAAGCACGCATCGCCATTGCCCACGGCCAAATGCCAGAACGCCAACTTGAATCTGTCATGCGCGACTTTGTGGCCCAGCGCTTTAACGTGTTGCTGTGTTCCACCATCATTGAAACAGGCATTGATGTGCCCACAGCCAACACCATTGTGATGGCTCGCGCCGACAAGTTTGGTCTGGCTCAGCTGCACCAATTGCGCGGACGCGTCGGGCGCAGCCACCACCAAGCCTATGCCTATTTGTTGGTGCCAGACACACAAAGCTTGACCAAACAAGCATCACAACGCATGGAAGCCATTCAAGAAATGGAAGAATTGGGGTCTGGCTTTTATTTGGCCATGCACGATTTGGAGATTCGAGGTGCCGGCGAGGTGTTGGGTGAAAACCAAAGCGGCAACATGTTGGAAATCGGCTTTCAGCTCTACAACGAAATGTTGTCCGAAGCGGTTGCCAGCTTAAAGGCTGGACGTGAGCCAGATTTGTTAAGCCCACTGTCAGTCATTACCGACATCAACCTGCACGTACCAGCCCTGTTGCCCAACGACTATTGTGGCGATGTGCACTTGCGCCTCAGCTTTTATAAAAAACTGGCCACCGCTAAGACCAGTGACAGCATAGACAGGTTGACAGAAGAAATTGCCGACCGCTTTGGTAAATTACCACCACAGGCTGCCGCCCTGATCGATGTACACCGCCTGCGCGTGTTGTGCGCACCTTACGGTGTGGTGAAAGTTGATGCGGCCCCTACAGTCATTAGCATCACCTTCAAAAAAGATGCGCCCATAGACCCAGCCAAAATCATTGCCCTTATCCAAAAAAACCGCCACATCAAACTGGCCGGCAACGACAAACTGCGCATCGAAAAAGCCTTACCAGATCCCAACTTGCGCGCACACATGGTACGCGACGTGTTGCGCAATTTGGGCGAACCCACAACAGTGCGTGCCACAGAAATAACCGTTTAAATGAACGCCTACTCCCATACCGAAATCGAACCAGGTTTGCTGGTTAAAAACAGTGTGTCTGCCAAAGCACTTGGACACTACAAGCTCATTGCCTTTGACATGGACTCCACACTGATCAACATTGAGTGCATCGATGAAATTGCCGATGCCGCTGGCAAAAAAGCCGAAGTTGCAGCCATCACTGAAGCGTCAATGCGTGGCGAGATTAAAGACTTTAGAGACAGCTTGTTGCGGCGATTGGGGCTGCTGCAAGGTGTGCCTCTGACCCACTTAGACACCGTGTTTCGCGAGCGCTTGCGCCTCAATCCGGGGGCGCGCACGCTGGTAACAGCCTGCAAAGCGCACGGCCTGCAAGCCGTGCTGGTCAGCGGCGGGTTTACCTATTTTGCAGACCGCGTTAAAGATATGTTGGGCCTAGATATGGCTAGAGCCAATGCCTTAGAAGTGGTTGACGGTCACCTCACCGGCCAACTGTTAATGCAAAGCTGGGGCGATATATGCGACGGCAACACCAAGCGGGAAACGGTATTGGAATTGTGCCAACAAATCGGATGCGACCCATCACAAATGATCGCAGTGGGCGACGGTGCCAACGACCTGCCCATGATGGGAGTGGCCGGCTTGTCAGTGGCTTACCACGCCAAGCCAGCCGTTCGCGAGCAAGCCGATGTTGTCATCAACGACGGCGGCTTAGACAGGTTGCTGGCCGCGTTGCCGCTCGAGTCGTAAACAACGCAGAAATGGCGCCTGCATAGCTGGGTCAACATGCAGTGTGGCACTCATGAAAGCCCGGCTATCACGACGCACCGCTACCCACCACGCTGGCCAGCATCGTCCCCATCGCGATGGCTGTGACGTGTGCCACTTTTAAACACCGAGCGCACCACCACAAAAAAAACTGGTACAAATACCAGCGCCAACACAGCACCTGTCAGCATACCGCCGATAACGCCTGTCCCAATCGCCCGCTGGCTGGCTGAACCCGCCCCCGTGGCCAAGGCCAACGGCAAAACACCCAAAGTGAAAGCCATGGATGTCATCAGAACAGGACGGAATCGCAGGTGTGCTGCAGCCAAAGCTGACTCAACCAAGCCCTTGCCCTGCGCCTGCAAGTCTTTGGCAAATTCGATGATGAGAATGGCGTTTTTAGCCGATAAGCCGATGATGGTGATGAGTCCCACCTGAAAGTACACATCGTTGGCATAGCCGCGCATCAGCGTGGCCAACAGCACACCCAATATGCCCAACGGCACAACCAAAATGACTCCCAGCGGAATCGACCAACTTTCATACAACGCGGCCAAACACAAAAACACCGCCAGAATGGCAAACGCATAGAGGATAACGGCCTGTGAACCAGCCAACTTTTCTTCACGTGACAAGCCAGTCCACTCGTAACCAAAACCTGCTGGCAACTGACCTGCCAAACGCTCCATTTCAGCCAAGGCGGCGCCAGTACTTTGCCCAGGAGCAGCACTGCCAGTGATGCGCATGGCCGGGTAGCCGTTGTAACGAACCGTTTGCATCGGCCCTGTAATCCAGCTGGTGGAAGCGAAAGCTGACAGAGGTACAGCCTGGCCGGCGCCGTTGTTGACTGTGATGCGCAGCAGGTCTTCAGCTTGCATACGAGCCGGTGCATCGGCCTGCACAATCACCCGTTGCAAACGGCCTTGGTTGGGGAAATCGTTAACGTAGCTTGCGCCAAACGAGGTCCCAATCGCGCTGGCAATGGCGTCAAAACTCACGCCCTGGGCACTGGCCTTGTCGCGGTCAATATCAAGCTGCAACTGCGCAGCATCTTCCAAGCCGTCAGGACGTAAACCTGTGATCAATTTGCTTTTTGAGGCCATGCCGAGCAACTGGTTGCGCGCGTCTAGCAACGCCTCGTGACCAAGACCGGCGCGGTCTTGCAACCTAAAACTGAAACCAGAGGCTGAGCCTAGACCTGGAATAGGTGGGGGACTCAAGGGAAATATTGAGGCATCACGGATACCAGACAAACCGCCAAAGGCTCGCCCTGCCAATGCCTGCGACGAGTTGCTAGGGTCAGTCCGCTCGCTCCAGTCAGTCAGCGTTACAAATGCCAAAGCTGCGTTTTGTCCTTGGCCTGCAAAACTAAAACCAAGCACACCCACCATGCTTTGAACTTCAGGCTGCTTCAGCATGAATGCCTCGACCTGCTCCATCACGTTCAGTGTGCGCGCAGTGGTAGCGCCCGGTGGCAGTTGCACATTCACCAACATCGTGCCTTGGTCCTCATTGGGCAAAAACGATGTGGGTAAGCGCTGGTACAGCACCACAGCTGCTGCGACTATGGCAGCGTAAACAACCATGGTTCGGCCCGAACGTGCCAACAAAACGGCTACACCGCTCTCGTAACGCTTGGTTGTTCGGGTAAAACCGCGGTTAAACCAACCAAAGAAACCGCGCTTGTCGCGCTGATGACCAGCCTCAACGGGTTTGAGCAAGGTGGCACACAGCGCGGGCGTCAACGACAGCGCCATCAGCGCAGAAAACGCAATCGACACGCCCATGACCGCAGCAAACTGGCGGTATATGTTGCCTACTGAACCACTGAAAAAAGCCAATGGAACAAACACAGCAATCAGCACAACGGTCATACCAATAATGGCGCTAGAAATTTGGCCCATTGCTTTTCGTGTGGCGTCAATGGGTGACAGGCCCTCTTCGCTCATGATGCGTTCGACGTTTTCTACCACCACGATGGCGTCGTCTACCACGATGCCAATGACCAATACCATGCCAAACATGGTCAATACGTTGATAGAGAAGCCCATGGCCAACAGCGCTGCAAATGTGCCCAACAAAGCCACTGGGACAACAATGGTGGGAATAACGGTATAACGCCAATTTTGTAAAAACAAAAACATCACCAAAAACACCAGCAACACGGCCTCTGCCAATGTCTTGGCGACTTCTTTGATGGAGATGCGAATAAAGCGCGAGCTGTCGTAAGGAATAGCCCAGCTCATCCCTTGAGGGAAAAACCCTTCGAGCTCTGTCATACGAGTCCGCACAGCGTCAGCCGTCTCAAGTGCATTGCCGCTGGGCGACAACTGCACGCCGATGCCCACAGCTGGTGTGCCATTTAAACGCGCTGATGTCGCGTAGGCCTGGGCACCCATCTCGATTCGGGCAACGTCTCTTAATCTGACTGTTGCACCATCCGTATTGGCGCGCAATATGACATTGCCAAATTCGTTGACCGTGCCAAGTTGTCCATTCACAACGACAGTAGCCGATACCCCTTGTCCTGGAACGTTGGGGAGGCTGCCGATGACGCCTGCGGACACCTGCACGTTTTGTGCGCGAATGGCCGAGATTACCTGAGCGGCACTGAGGTTAAACCCCAGCAGTTTGGCTGGATCTATCCACACGCGCATGGCCCGTTCAGTGCCAAACAACTGGACAGTCCCAACACCCGGCAAACGCTGTATTTCCGGCACGATGCTGCGTGAGGCAAAGTCACCCAGCGCCACGGGGTCCCAAGCTGGATCGTCAGATGACAGAATTGTAAACAACAGAAAATTGCTGCGCGCTTTGTCAACCCTGACGCCTTGTTGTATGACGGTCGAAGGCAGTCTGGGCGTGGCACGTGCCAAGCGGTTTTGAACGTCTACTTGGGCCAAATCAGCATTGGTACCTTGCTCAAAACTCAACACAATGCTTCCGGAGCCGTTGGCCTGCGCCACAGACTCCATGTAGATCAAGCCAGGTGAGCCATTCATTTCCTGCTCAATCACCGACAACACGCTGTCTTCCAGCGTCTGGGCTGAGGCGCCTGGGTAATTGGCAGTGATAGAAATGGCGGGTGGCGCCACTGGCGGGTACTGCGCAATGGGCAACTGCGTGATGGAGACAGCGCCCATCACCATAATAAACAGGGCAATCACCCACGCAAAAATTGGACGGTCAATGAAAAATGTAGCCATGCTGTGCGTCCGTTACTTGGTCTTCGCTGCATCGACTGGTTTGCCCAGTCCGGCGTTGGGTGCAGACCCAGGTGACGACCACGCAACAGGCGCGACGGGACCGCCGCCTCTTAGCTTTTGAAAACCATCGACCATGACTTGCTCACCAGCCGACAGGCCTGCAAGAATCACCCACTGACCAGACTGCTCCGCGGCCACTGTCACTGCTCTTTGCGCAACCTTGCCCTGTGCGTCCACCACCATAACCGTGTCGCCTTGGGCAGAGCGTGTCACGGCTTGCTTGGGCAACAATGTTGCATTGCTGACAGTTTCCTGCTGGAGGCGGACACGCACGTACAAACCTGACAACAACATGCCGTCGGGGTTTGGCACCGACGCGCGCAGCATCACTTGCCCAGTGGCTGGGTCAACCGTTGAATCTGAAAACAAAAGCTTCCCGCTATGGGCATACGCAGTGCCGTCTGCCAAAATAACCTGCACGGTGGTGTTTCCGCCGCCTTGTGCTACCAGCGCAACGTTGGTCGGCGACATTTTTACATGCATGGCTTGCGATGCTGACTGCATAACATCCACATACATGGGATTCATTTGATGAATAACGGCCAACTGGGTCGCCTCGTTGTGGCTAACCAATGCACCTTCGCTGACCAGTGACCGACCAACCTGACCAGCTATTGGCGCCACAACTGTGGCATGACTCAGCGACAATCCAGCCGTTCGCACGCCGGCTTGAGCTGCTACCACGTCAGCTTGCGCCATGCGCTCCTTGGCCAACGCGTCGAGGTAAGCTTGTTCGCTGATAAATTTTTGCGCTGTCAGGGCCTTGTTACGCTGCACCAGAGCGGCGGCGGCGCTTAATGTGGCCTCGGCTTTGGCCAACGACGCTTGTGCGCTGTGTACAGCGGCCTCATAAGGAGCGGCATCAATTTGAAACAAAACTTGGCCAGCCTGCACACTGCTGCCCTCTTGAAACAAACGTCGCGCCACAATTCCTGTAACCCGGGCGCGAACTTGAGCCTCACGCGAGGATGCCAAGCGACCGGGTAATTCCGTCATCAAGTCCACATCACCAAGCGCCACAGTCACCACGCCAACTGTGGCTGGTGGTGGTCCGCCCACCCCGTTTGCACCGCCAGCAGGCTTGGATGGTGACGGGCCACAAGCGCTTGCCAGTGCGCCAGCGCATAACACCAGCACGGTGCGGGTGTGGACCCATGACTTGACAGAAAAGGCTGGGTGAACAACAGGCATAAACAACTTTCACGCCGTGGTGCATATCAAGCCCACGGTGCAGCAACGCGGACAACAAACGGACCACTATTACTGATCAGTATAGGGGTGCATAGCCGTGCGCACTGTCAGAGGCTACAACACCCGCAACTCATAGCCACCTTCATCTAGGTACCGGTGGGTGCCAAAGGCGGCTTGCAGCGCTGCAGCCTCGGCTATTTGCCAACTTTCGAAAACCTCACGCTCGGACTGGCTCATGGCCTCAACATCAGGCGTGTCGCCAAATGTGTTGGTCAAGCGTTGGTACATGGCGTAAATAGGCACCACCAAACTGGCATCGCCTAGGTGCGCTTCTAGAGTGGCGCAAAACCGCTTGGCTGCCGCGGCCCTTTGCTCAATGCTGGTATCGTCTCCAGAAAAGATGCTGACGCTGTAAGTCATGGCTGGTGGTGCCGGCGCAAGGGCTTCAGCAAATCACTCAAACCGTTGTGGTCAATTTCGTGCATGAGTGCGAGCAACTCGCCGATGCGCCCGGTGGGGAAGCCCTCGCGGGCAAACCAGTTCAAGTAGTTGCCAGGCAAGTCGGCAATGACGCGGTCTTTGTGCTTGCCAAAAGGCATTTTGGTATCGACCAACAGCTGCAAGTCTTGTGGCGAGATCATGGTTTAGGTTGCACCACTTTATGGCCATTGGCGCGCAACCATTGCGCACACTTGGCAATGTGATCACCCTGCACCTCCACCAGACCGTCTTTGGTTGTGCCACCACTGCCGCATGCCTGGCGAAGCGCCTTGGACGCTAAAGTCAAGTCAGCCATGTTCAAAGCCAAGCCACTCACCAGCGTTACCACCTTGCCCTTGCGTTTTTCCAACATTACGCGCACGCGACCATCACCCAGCAGCACGTGGGCCAGCGAGCAGGTGCAAGCTGACACAGCGTTGCGACATTGCGGGCACGTGCTGCCCACATCAGTGGCGTAGACCAATGCGCTGCGGTGGCCAGCACCAGCGCCCACATGGCCCGCAGCAGGTGGCGTGAGCGAAGCTGCGGATTGGGCCCGTTCCACCGCACTCGGCGACCCCGACAAGACGGCCAAGCCCGACAAGCTTTTGATGGGACTGACGGGGTCTTTATTCGAGTATTTCATGACGAAGATAGTTAACGCACAGAGACCTATTAATGCACAGTTGGCATTGTGCCTGAACAGACGGTGCCTAAGCTAGGAAGCGCAAGTTGGCCTAAACAAGCACTTACCTTGATGCCGGCGCACCTTTACAGGGCGCGACGAATGCTGTCTGTGCACCAATTTAAACGGATGCACCAAAATGGGCACCTCTGCTTAAGAGGACGCACCGCAAGTGCCAGCAGGCACTATATTGAGGATGTTGTCCGTGGCATCGAAATTGCTAAGACCAACAGATACATTCTTTTTCACAATCTCTGGAGTTTTACGATGATTAGACGTTTGTTTTCGACAACTGCTGTTGCCGCAGTTGCCCTGGCTGCAGCTGGTTTTGCCAACGCAGCAACACCTATAAAATTTCAATTGGATTGGCGCTTTGAAGGCCCATCGGCATTGTTCTTGGTGCCCGTAGCCAAAGGCTATTTTAAAGATGCAGGCTTAGACGTAACCGTGGACTCAGGCAACGGTTCAGGTGGCGCAGTCACCCGCGTTGCCTCCGGCACTTACGACATGGGTTTTGCCGACTTGGCGGCACTCATGGAGTTTCACGCCAACAACCCAGACGCGCCTAATAAGCCTGTAGCCATCATGATGGTCTACAACAACACGCCTGCAGCCGTCATGGCCCTGAAAAAGTCTGGCATCAAGTCTCCTGCAGACTTGTCAGGTAAAAAATTGGGGGCCCCCGTATTTGATGCAGGCCGTCGCGCATTTGCGCTGTTTGAAAAAGCCAACGGTATCAACAACGTAGCTTGGACCTCTATGGATCCGCCATTGCGGGAAACCATGTTGGTCCGCGGTGATGTGGATGCCATTACAGGTTTCACCTTCACCTCGCTGCTCAACATTGAAGCGCGTGGCGTGCCGGCAGATCAGGTCACCATTTTTCCATACGCAGACAACGGGGTGAAGCTGTACGGCAATGCCATCATTGCCTCACCAAAAATATTGAAAGAAAATCCAGAAGCGGTCAAAGCGTTTTTAATCGCATTTGCCAAAGGCGCCAAAGATGTGATGGCTGACCCAGCCGCAGCTATTGAGGCAGTCAAAGCGCGCGACGGCATTATCAATGCAACACTTGAAACACGCCGGTTGCAATTGGCTATTGATACCGTGATCAACAGCCCATCTGCTCATGCTGAAGGTTTTGGCCAAGTTGACGCAGCGCGCTTGTCGCTTATGGCGTCTCAAGTTTCAGATGCTTTCAACACAAAATCTCGCGTCAAAGCGGCTGATGTGTGGAGCAGCAGCTACTTGCCCAGTGCCGCCACGTTGAATGTACTGCCAAAATTGAAGTAAATCCTAATGGTCTGTGCCCCAACCCAAGGGCCAGTACCATGATGCGTATGCCAACGGCTGTTAAGACAATGTAACTCGGTCAGCATGTGTGCTGGCCGATACAATCACCAACAGTTGTTTTAGCATTTTCTTCAATCTACTGAGGCACCTGACACGCGCGTGTCTGGTCCCTCTCACCCACACAAGCCATCATGTCAAACGCTTTCGTTGACTTTCAAAACGTCTGGCTTGCCTACAACGACGAGTTGTTGGCCAACAACCAGTTCGCGGTTGAAGATATCGACTTCAAGGTTAACAAAGGGGAGTTCGTAGCAATTGTCGGGCCGTCTGGTTGCGGCAAGTCCACATTTATGAAGTTGACCACTGGTCTAAAAATGCCCAGCAAGGGCAAGATTTTGGTAGACGGCGAACCGGTGAAGGGGCCACTAAAGATTAGCGGCATGGCATTTCAAGCCTCATCGCTGTTGCCCTGGCGCACAACGTTGAACAACGTGTTGCTGCCACTAGAAATTGTGCAGCCCTACCGCGATAACTTCAAAACCAACAAAGACGCTTACGTCGACAGGGCACGCAAACTGCTTGAGACTGTGGGACTGAAAGGCTATGAAGACAAATACCCGTGGGAACTGTCTGGTGGCATGCAGCAACGTGCCAGCATTTGCCGCGCTTTGATACACGAACCAAAAATGTTGTTGTTGGACGAGCCATTTGGTGCCTTGGACGCTTTCACGCGCGAGGACCTGTGGTGCATATTGCGTGACCTGTGGCAGGAGCAACGCTTTAACATCATTTTGGTCACCCACGATTTACGCGAATCGGTTTTCCTGGCTGATACCGTCTATGTCATGAGCAAAAGCCCTGGTCGCTTCATCGTTAGAAAAGAAATAGAGTTGCCTCGCCCACGCGACCTAGCCGTCACTTACACCCCGGAATTTACAGCCATTGTGCAAGAGTTGCGCGGGCACATTGGTGCACACCGCCAGGCATTGCCAACAGCTTGAACCAACGCACAGCATTACACCACCACCATGAAACCTAAAACCATAGAGCGCTGGTCACCTTGGCTGCTACTGATTGCGACCCTGGCCATTTGGGAAATCATCTGCAAAGGCTTTGGTGTCAGTGAGTTCATTTTTCCAAGTCCCTCACGGATCGCCCAACAAATGATCGAGTACCACGAGGTCATTGCAGGCCATGCGTGGCGCACATACTGGGTCACCATGGTAGGCTTTGGAATTGCTATTGTGGTCGGCGTGCTGTTGGGATTTGTCATTGGCAGTTCGCGCGTTGCCTATGCAGCCGTTTATCCGCTTATGACAGCCTTTAACGCGCTGCCCAAAGCCGCCTTTGTACCGATATTGGTGGTGTGGTTTGGCATTGGTGCTGGCCCAGCCATCTTGACCGCTTTTCTGATCAGCTTTTTCCCCATTATGGTCAACATAGCGACAGGGCTTGCAACCTTAGAGCCAGAGCTAGAAGACGTGTTGCGCGTGCTAGGCGCCAAGCGATGGGATGTGTTGACAAAAGTCGGGCTGCCGCGCTCCATGCCTTACTTTTTTGGCTCGTTGAAAGTGGCCATTACTTTGGCTTTTGTAGGCACTACGGTGTCTGAAATGACAGCGTCCAATGAAGGCATCGGTTACCTGCTTATCTCGGCTGGCTCTGCCATGCAAATGGGTCTTGCGTTTGCCGGCTTGGTCGTGGTTGGCGCAATGGCCATGGTGATGTACGAGCTGTTCGATTATGTAGAGCGCCACACAACAGCATGGGCACACAGAGGCTCACAAAACAGTTAATCTTTTGAACATACAACACGCTTGCAGCACACGACATCATGGCCGTTGACAGTCTCAAATAAGGGCTCTTTTTTGAAGCTGAGCACCCCAAGCGCCACGCATGAAATAATCAATACATGTCTACACAAGCAAACAACAGCGACGAATTCTCCACAGCCTTAAACGTATTGGGCAGCCCGTTGGAGGCCTGCAGTTTTGACCCGCTTACTGGGTATTGGCGAGATGGCTGCTGCAGCACTGACGAGCAAGACCAAGGCAGCCACGTGGTGTGCGCGCGTATGACGGATGATTTTTTACAGTACTCGCTGGCCAAGGGCAATGACCTTGTCTCGCCCAGGCCCAGCCACCGATTTGTAGGGTTGCGTGCAGGTGACCGCTGGTGCTTGTGTGCATCACGTTGGCGCGAGGCTTTAGGGGCGGGTGTTGCGCCACAAGTCGTACTTGAATGCACGCACGAGAAAGCACTTGAGTTTGTCAGCTTGGAAGAGCTGCAAGCCCACGCTTACTCCCCAAGCTCTAAAACTTGAACAACACGCTTTAGCCTAGCAGCGCTTTTTTGAGTTTGCGCACACCTGCTTCAATTTGTTCTTCGTTCATGGACGCGAAGCTTAAGCGCAACGCAGTGGTGTCTGGATGTGTGGCAAAAAACGGTGCACCCGGTACGAATGCCACGCCCTCCTCAATGGCTCGTTTGGCCAGCGCACCGCTGTCGGTGGACGCGCCATGTGCACCTGTCAACTTGGCCCACACGAACAAGCCACCAAGAGGCCTTACAAAACTAATGGCGTCGCCCAGCTCACGCTGCAAAGCATCGCACATGCACAGGGCACGTTTGGCATAGATGGCGCGCATTGCTTGCAACGCCGGACCCAGCCGCCCAGAGGACAAATAAACTGCGGCAGTGACCTGTGCAAAAGAGCTGGTGTTGGCGTCACTGAACTGCTTGCACATGGCGGCTTTGTCTAACAACGGCTTAGGCGCAACCATCCAACCTATGCGCAAGCCAGGGCTCAAATTTTTACTCAATGAACTGGCGTGGACCAACCAATTCCTGCTACCTGGCACGGTGGCACTCAACGCCAACAAGCTGGGCGGTGGTGCCTTATCAAAGTACAAGTCCCCGTATGGGTCGTCTTCAACCACCAAGGTGCGTGTTTGAACAGCCACATCCAACAAGCGCTTGCGCCGCTCTAAGCTGAGGGTGGCGCCACTTGGGTTGCCATACGTCGGAATAAGATACACAAATTTAGGCTTGTGTTGAGCAATCAATGCCTCTAACGCCTCAACATCCACACCGTTGTCATCGACTGGTACCGTAATGAGCTCTGCGCCATACAGACGAAAACACTGGATCGTGGCCAAAAAAGTTGGGCCTTCAACAATAACTTTGTCGCCAGGATTGATGAGCGTTTTGCCAATCAAGTCCAACGCCTGTTGGCTGCCCGTTGTCACAATCAACTCGTCAGGCTTGACTGCTGCGTCTTTGTTGGCCATGAGCGCACACAACTGCTCTCGCAGCGGCTCATAGCCCTCTGTCGCGCCATACTGCAAGGCGGCAACGGGGTGGTCGTTCAGGGCCTGTTGAGCGGCTTGGGCAACACCCGCTACGTCGAAAGAGTTGGGATCGGGGAAACCGCCGCCAAAGCTGATGATGCCAGGCTTACCAAGCACCTTGAACAGTTCACGAATAGCCGAGGTTTCGACGTTGGACAAGCGCTGGGCAAATAAATCGGTATCAAAGGCGTCGGTCATGGTCAGTGCTTGGTCAGGTACAAATAAAGGTAATGTTCTATTGTGCACAAACGCCGTAAACTTCGCTGATGAACAAAGCCAATATAGAGCTATTTTTTTCAACATTGGCTCAAGCCAATCCTTCCCCACAAACGGAGTTGGTCTATACAAGCGTCTTTGAGTTGTTGACCGCCGTGTTGCTGTCGGCACAGGCCACCGATGTAGGCGTCAACAAAGCAACGGCCAAACTGTTTCCAAGAGCCAACACCCCGCAAGCTATTGTCGACATGGGCTTGCCTGCGCTGGAGGACGCCATCAAAACCATTGGTCTGTACAAAAGCAAAGCCCGCCATCTGATGCAGGCGTGCGAGCTGTTGCTGCGCGACCACAACAGCGTCGTACCCAACAACCGTGAAGCCTTGGAGGCCTTGCCAGGCGTAGGGAGAAAAACCGCCAATGTGGTCTTGAACAGTGCATTCGGACAACCCACCATGGCGGTCGACACACACATCTTCAGACTGGGCAACCGCACTGGCTTGGCTCCAGGGAAGAATGTGGTCCACGTCGAACAAGGCTTGCTCAAACGCATACCAGCCCACTACATGGTGGATGCGCACCACTGGTTGATACTGCATGGGCGCTACGTGTGCCAAGCGCGCACGCCAAGGTGTTGGGAATGTGCCGTGAGCCACACCTGCGACTACAAGCCAAAAACCGTGGCTCTTAAGAACTGACGTGTAAGTTTGCCGACGTGTTTGAGTGGGCTGCGTGACAGATGCTTGCCCACGGTGCGGTCCGCTGCTGGCGCAGCGCCACAGCGGGCACTGCTAGCCGCATCCGGCCTGTGTGCTCAATCTGCGCTGTGTTGATGGCGTCTCAGCGTTGCCCGTCCCATTGGCCAACATTCATTTCGGCCAAACGCGCATCACTGTTGCCGTGCGTGACGAACGATGTACAGCATCACAACAAGCGAGAGCCTAGGGTGGCACAGCACACACGATCACCCATTGTTTGATATGTGGCAGCGTTTATAAGGACAACGCAAACCCCGGGTAAAACCCCAATTCACACACCTGTTAAGTGGTTCATATGGACGGTTCAATGTTGTTACATCAGGTGGGCTAAACGGGCCATGTGCTGCGTCTAGGCAGCGCTACCCATTGGTCATCCAGTTGGCGAATGGCAATGCGGTTTTCAAACACCTGCTCGATCACGCGATGCGTATGGGCATCTTTACATGGCCCGTGGTGACGCACTTGGCCATTGGCCATGACCACCACAGCATCCGCATGCAATGCCATATTGACCTCATGCAACACACTGACTACGGTTGTTCCCTGAGCCACCAGCGCATGCACAATATCCAACCAGTCCGCCTGATGCGGAGGGTCCAAGTTGGTCAGCGGCTCGTCCATTAACAAGACCTGCGCCTGCACGGCCAAGGCGCGGGCCAGCAACACCCTTTGGCGCTCACCGCCAGACAACTGCCCCAGTGCGCGGTGCCGCCATTCCCAAGCCTGGGTAGATCGCAAGGCTTGTTCTACAGCAGCCTGGTCCTGCGTGCTAGGACCAGCAAGCCAGGCCTGATGTGGCAAACGGCCCAGCATCGCAACGTCCCACACGGACAGGTCATCCGCCGACGTCTCGTTTTGCCCCAACCAAGCCAGTTGGCGAGCACGCACTCGCTTGGGCAGTTGGTGCACAGCTTGGCCCAACAACGTCACATCACCGGTGTACGGCAGCACGCCTGCCAAGACTTTAAGCAATGTAGATTTACCTGCACCATTGGGACCCACAATGCTGGTCCAGCGCCCCCCTGCCAGCGACAGATTGATGCTGTGCAGTACCTCAACAGACCCCAAGTTGGCACTGATGGCCTGGGCCTGCATGGCCACATGGTTGGCAACACTCATGAATTAGCTCCGGCAACACGGTTGGGCCCACGGTGCATCAACCACAACAAATAGCCACCACCGAGCACAGCTGTCAGCACGCCCACAGGCAACTCTTGCGGCGCGATCAGTCCGCGCGCAAGGATGTCAGCGGCCATCAACAACGTGCCGCCAGCCAAACTAGACAACAGCATCAAGTTGCCGTAGGTTGTTTTGACCAGCGAGCGCACGAGATGGGGGGCAGCTAGGCCAACAAAAGCGATCAGCCCAGTCTGCGCAACTGCTGTACCTGTCGCCAGGGCCAGCACGGCCACCAGCGTCGCGCGCATAGCCGCCACAGGCAAGCCCAAGCTGATGGCAGTGGCATCGCCCAAGCTCAGCCCGTCGAGTACGCGTGCCAACAGCCAAGCAGTGACAACGCACAGACACCACACACCGGCCATGAGCAGGGTGGACGTCCATCCTACAAACGCCGTAGAGCCCAATATAAAGGCCTGCATGGCCTGCAATGAATCAGGCGACATCAGCAACACCAGATGCGTCATCGCACCCAACACCACGCCCACCACCACACCAGCCAACAACAGCCGCAGTGTGTGGCCCACGCCCCTAGACAGCGACAACGTCAACAACACCGCCAACAAGGCACCACAGAAAGCAGCGCCAGTCAAACCCACGCGCATCCACAGGCTGCTTGAAAAAACGCTGACAACCAAGTTGGCGCTGCTGCCGTCCGACTCCGCGCTACCCAACATGCCCGCGCCGCTGCCCATCACAGCCAATGCCATGGCAACACCCATCGATGCACCCGATGCACTGCCTAGTAAATAAGGGTCTGCCAACGGGTTGCGAAATAAACCTTGTGCCACAGCACCTGCAAGACCCAGCAAGGCACCAGCGGCCCAAGCACCCAAGGTGCGAGGCAAGCGAATTTCCCACACAATTTGCTCCGCGACAGCAGTCTGAGACGGCTCTATCAAAGGGCTCAACAAAGGCGACAGCAGGTCCTCAAAACCAGTACTGCCCACGCAAACGCCAAGGCCAGTCAGCACCACCGCGCTGACCATGCCTAGCCAGACCAACCACCCGACGCGCTGTCGCATGTTCACGGGTTAACGCCCGTTAGGGCGTCAGCACCCTTGCGTGCGATGCACTGTGCCATCAGACGAGCGGCCTCGGCCATCCTAGGCCCAGGGCTAACGATGACGTTGGTTTCTTGCGTAGAAAACACACACAGCCTACCCTCACGCAAGGCGCGAATGCTGTGCCAACCCGGTCTGGTTTGCAAGCCATTTGCATTGCTCTGGCTGACCATAATCAATGCGGGGTTGGCACGCACAACAAACTCCGGATTCAACTTTGGGAACGGTCCCAGCTTGGCTGGAACAATATTGCTGACACCGAAGCGGCTTAACGTTTCGCCAATGAAGGATGACTCACTGGCTGCGTAGGGACCTTGGTTAACTTCAAAGTAGACCCTTAAGCCACGCGCTGATGGCGGCAGCGATCGGGCAGCTGCAGACACACCTGCGTCGATGTCACGCCAGATTCGCTGCGCGTCTGGCACTTTTAACAACGCCCCAATTTTGAGCATGACGCGCTGCACATCGTCATGCGTTTTAGGCTCAAGCGTCACCACCTTCAAGCCAAGTGCCTCTAGCCGTTCGACAGCGCGTGACGATTTGGCCATCAAGACCACATCGGGCTTGAGCGCCACAATAGCCTCAATATTCGGGTCCAAACCACCGCCCACTTGCACCAACTTTTGAACACTGTCAGGGTAGTTTGAGTAACGATCGACGCCGACTAAACGATCACAACGGCCTAACTCACACACAGTTTCGGTTAAAGAGGGCAGCAAACTGACGATGCGCAACGGCGACTGGGTCAGTGTGACCAGCACGCCTCTGTCATCGGTGACCTGTATGGCGTGGGACGCCGTCGCTAACAGGTAGGTTGCAAACAGCCACAACTTCATGGGAGCTCTTTCATCGCACGCAACTCTTTTAGGGTTGCCATGCCAGGTACGCGCTCAGCACGACCTGCTTGGTGGCGTTCAATTCGCTGGCGCATTTAAAAACACACGCAACAGCTAATTTGTGTGTTGAGAATTGACACTTGTTGACCACTGGTAACAATGTGCAGCGTGCGGTACGCATGGTCACAGCGCTAAAGCCCCGGCGAGATCGGCATCCATCCAAGCAAGGATGAGTTTGTGTATCTGAGCCGCACCGTCAGTGAGCGCGGCAGGACCAGGCTGCAAAATGTCTGGCGACTTAATTTCGAACAGCTGGCCATTGCGCACGGCGGCCACATCAGCCCAGCCAGCTCGAGCCGCAACTGTTTCAGGGCGGAATTTCTTGCCACACCATGAACCAAGAATAATGTCTGGGTTGCGCTGGACGATTGTCAAGCCGTCGGCAATGATCCGGTTCTTGCCCAGCGACTGCTGCGCCAACTCGGGAAAGCAGTCGTCACCTCCGGCAATCCCAATGACCTCTGACACCCATTGAATGGCGCTGATGTGTGGCACATCCCACTCTTCAAAGAAAACTTTCGGCCTGCGTG